>Ga0308176_10000014_pt1 | contig 128380 bp, 100 predicted proteins | sample PhyCR2_3_FD_203890 | JGI IMG/M metagenome (GOLD analysis project Ga0308176, IMG submission 203890) | Soil microbial communities from UC Gill Tract Community Farm, Albany, California, United States - DLSLS.C.R2 | ecosystem: Environmental > Terrestrial > Soil > Agricultural land | place: USA...
CGTCGCGCAGCGCGAGCGCCGTCGTGGCGTCGATCGCGAGCCCGGTGTGGAGCCTGGCGCAGTAGTGGTCGAACAGGGTCATCGTGACGAACGTCCGGGCCGCGGACCGGGCTCGATCGATCGTCGCGAGCGCGACCAGCATCCGGCGCGCCGCACGCCCGGCGATCCGCAGCGCGATCCCGCTCGCGGCGACCTCGGCGAGCGTGGGCGGCGGGGTCGTGCCGTGCACCAGGGTCTTCTGCGCCGTGGCGTCGAGATCGATGTGGTGCGCGGCGGCGATCCGGCGGTAGCCCCCGCCGAGCAACGTGCCGACGGCCCAGTCGTCGAGCAAGGGGATCGGCAACGCGCCGGCGAGGCTACCGGCGATCGCGCGCGCGATGATCGTGCGCCGCTGGCCGGCCAGGTACTCGCGGCTTTTGGCGAGGGAGGTGGTCGTCATGGCTTGGCTCCATCGTCGGACGGGGGCCGGCGCTTGGGGGGATCGTCGGTCCTGGGGGTGCGGTGGGGCGCCGGGTGGCTCGCCGGGTCGCTCGACCTTGTCCTGTCGGGCGCCTTGTCGGGTGCCTTGTCGGGCGGCCTGACGGCGCCTGGCTTGACCAGGGGGACCGGTGGGACCGCGGTGCCGTCGGGGTTCCGCCGCAAGGGCGGGGCGATGCCCTGAAGCAGGTAGTCGCGATCGTCGACCTCGCGCTGGCGCTCCGGGGTGGCGACGACGTCGGCGTCGGCAGGCGCTGCGATCACCCTCGCGCTGTCAACTCCGGAGATCAGGCTGTCGACCGAGATCTGCATCGTGAATCGCCGGCCCTCGCGCGAAAACCGGACGGAGCCGGCGAGCTTCAGCACCAACGGTACACCTTTCTCGGCGTCGAGGACGATCTCGCCGGAGACCGCCTCGATGCTGCGGCCCTCGCGCCACTTGCGCTGGGCGACGAGCTCCGCCGGGGGCTGCCGGGGCTCGGCCGAACGCGAGACGGCGATCTTGCGGCCGGCGCGGCCGGCGACGTCGAGCGGCCCGCGATCGGTCAGCTCGGTGCCGGGCGCGAGCAGATCCCAGGTGGCCGCGACCGCGCCTGCGTACTGATCCCGCAGCGCGGCCGGCTCGTCGGGGGACTCGGGGGCGCGGGCGTGCCAGCGCTGGTAGCGCGGCCGCAGGAAGAGCTTGCCGTCGACAAAGGCCGTCTCGCGGCCGTAGTCCGCGGAGTTGGTATAGAGCGCGTGGTACGCGCCGTCGTCGCCGTTCTCGATCTGGGCGTGATCCGAGAGCTCGCTGACCGGCTGGCCGGCCTCCTCGACGGTGGTCGCGCTGTTGATCGCCACGCTGTGCGGGCCGAGCGCCGCGAGCATCACGCGGTAGGGTCGCGTGAGCGCCCGGCCGAGCTCCGCGGGATCCTTGGTGGCGCGCTCGACGTCGATCGGGGGCTCCACCTTGCGCGCCTCGACCACGAGGCCGGGGAGGTCCTGATCGGCCACGCCTTGTGAACGGCCGCAGGCGGCCGAACACAGTGCCAGAACGGCAAACCGGATCACCGGTAACTCTTAGCTTTCTCGACGAACGTGGTCAACTGGCCCCCCGGCCGTGAAGCGGCTACCGTTTAGCTGTGCTGAATGACCTCGAACCGCTGGCGAGCTCATCGGCTGCCTACGGGTTCGTCGTCGTCCTGGGCCTGCTGTGGGGCAGCTTCGCGAACGTCTGCATCTACCGCTGGCCGCCGACCGAGGCGTTTCCGGACGGGCGCTCGGTCGTGAGGCCGGGCTCGCACTGCCTGGCGTGCGGCGCGCCGATCCGGTGGTACGACAACGTCCCGCTGCTGGCGTGGCTGTGGCTCGGCGGCAAGTGCCGGGCGTGCCGGGCGCCGTTCTCGGCGCGCTACCTCGTCGTCGAGGCTGTGACCGGGGCGCTGTTCGGCGTCGCGTGGTGGGCCGCGGTCGTCGCGCCCACCGGGCTCGCGCCGTTCGATCTGCGGCTCCTTCACTTCGTGGTCTACGCGGCGTTCTGCTTCGTGATGGTCGTGATCACCTTCATCGACATCGATCACAAGCTGATCCTCAACAAGCTCACGCTCCCGTCGATCGGGATCTTCTACGCCGCGTCGTTCTTGTGGCCCGACCGGTGGTGGTACGATGGGGTCGTCGGGGCTGCCGTTGGCTACGGGCTGCCGTGGGTGATCGGAGAGATCTACTACCAGATCACCCGGCGGGAAGGGCTCGGGCTGGGCGACGGCATGCTGCTGGCGCTGATCGGTGCGCTCCTGGGGTGGCGAGGCGTCCTCGTCGCCCTGTTCGGCGGCTCGATGATCGGCTCGGTGATCGGACTCACCGCGCTCATCGCCGGACGGGCGAGCGGGTCGACGGACGAAGTCGACCCGGTGACCGCCCCGGGAGCCGAGGCGGGAGCCGTCCCCACCCCTGGCGCCGAGGAGGACAATCCCTCACTCCTGCGCACGGAGCTACCGTTCGGGCCGTTTCTTGCGATGGCGGCCGTGTTTTACCTGTTCGCCGAGCAGTGGATTCATTTCCACTTCCACCTCCCAGGTGAGTGAGCCTGCGCCGGGTCGTTGCTATAGTCCACCGGTGGTAGGCCAAGCGGCCGAGCAGATCATCGCCGGTGTCGTGCTCAGCGAGCGTCTCGCGGTCACGATGTACGGGGCGATCCATCGCGCCCAGTTTGGCGGGCAGCGCAACCTTCGTGGCCTGGTGGTCGACCCCAAGATGCTCGCCGAGACCGCGTTCCGGGTCTCGCTGACCGATCCGGGGGCGGTCGCGACCGCGGTCGCGCTGGCCCACAAGAACATCGTCCCGACGGTGGCGGTGGAGTCCGGCGGGCCGGATGTCGTGATCGTCACGCGCGGCGTCGGCCGCTACGTCACGGTGCAGGACCTGATCACCGCGGCGCGGGCCAATCGCAGCCAGAGCGGCAAGCTGCCGATCCCGGTGGCCGCGGCGATCGGCCGCAGCGTGATCGAGGCGCTGGCGGCGGCGCACAAGGCCAAGGTCGTTCACGGTGCCGTGCACCCGCGCAGCGTGCTGATCGATGAAGACGGCGGGGTGCGGCTCGGCGACTTCGTCGTGGGGCGCGCGCTGACCACCGCGGTCGCGCAGGGGGCCGATTCGGCGATGTGGCGCGGCCTCGCCGGCTACCTCGCGCCCGAGCTCGTGGTCGGCGAAGATCCGACGCCCGGCGCCGACGTGTTCGCGGTCGGGGCGATGCTATTCACGATGCTGTCAGGCGAGGCCCCGCCCGGGAGCCTGCACGTCACCCCTGCCGTGGAGCGCCTGGTCCAGCGCGCGCTCGACACCGACAACAGCCGGCGTTACCGGTCCGCGAGCGATCTGCTCGAGAACCTGCTCGAGGCGTTCGAGGACGACCGCTGGGAGCTCGCCGATCGCGGCGAGGTGATCAAGGCGGCGGGGCTGTCGCAGACCGACACCAACATCGACGAGGCCACCGAGGATCTGCTCGCGTCGCTCGGCTCGTCGCCCGGCGCCGTGCAGGTCACGCCGATCCGCCCGAGCATCGATCTGCGGGCCGCGGCGGCCGCCGCTCACCAGCCCTCGCTGGGCGGCACCAACCGGCTCGACGCCCTGCTCGCGGATCTCGACGATTCCCGCGAGCACACCGCGGTCGAAGATCGCCCGTTCTCGCGCGACCCGATCAGCGAGGTGATCGCGAAGAACCCGCGCAAGTCCGAGGCGATCGTGCAGGTCCGGCCGCGGGTGCCATCGCTCGATGATCCCGACGACGAGACGCCGCTGCCGCCGCCGGGGCGCGACAGCGAGACCGACCTCTTGCGCAACCGGCCCAACACCGGCGACGAGGCCGCGGCGATGAATGCGCTCGCCGGTCTCGACGAGCCGGCGCGGCGGGTGTCGACCGCCGCCGAGCAGGCCACGCACGCCGCCGAGCAGGCCGTCCACGCCGCCGAGCAGGTCGCGCACGCCGCCAACAAGCTCGAGCAGGCCACCAAGCGCGTCGAGGCCGCGGCCGAGGTCACCGCGCGGCGGTCCCAGCCGACCCCGGTGGCGCGGACGCCGGTCGTCGACATCCCGCAGATCGAGGATCTGCCGCCGGTGCGGCTCAAGAGCCGCGCGCTCGGCATCATCTCGCTGCTGATCGTCGCCGGCGGCGCGGTCGGCTTCTACCTCGTCTACCAGAGCCAGCAGGACAAGACCGCCGCCCAGGAAGCCAAGGCCGAGCAGGCCCGCAAGGACGCCGACGAGCGTACCCGGCAGGCCCGGGAGGCGCTGGCCGACCCCGGGACGATCACCGTCACGACGAAGCCGAGCGAGGCGAGCGTGTGGCTCAAGCTCGGCCGCACCAACCTCGACACCATGGTGCTGGCGTCGAGCCTGATGCATCGCCTGCGGATCGAGCTCGATGGCTACCAGCCGGTCGACACCGAGGTGGTCGCGGCGAGCTGGGAGGGCAAGGGCGAGACCAAGAAGGCCAAGGTCTCGGTCACGCTCAAGGCGGCGGGCATCGACAAGAAGACCAAGAAGCCGGCGATCGTGCCGCTGCCGGCGTTGCCGCCCAACCTCGCCGAGCAGACCGGCTTCACGCCGGGGGAGGGGCCGATCCATATCGAGACGTCGCCGCCGGGCGCCGAGGTCTGGCTCCTGATCGGCTTCGCGAACACGGGCGTGCGGTTCCCGACGATCGCGGGGCGGGCCTACGAGCTGCGCGCGCTCGCCGAGGGCTGCCGGCCGGGCTATGCCTCGATCACCGCCGACGAGTGGCGGGACCCCAAGGGCGATCCCAGGGCGCCGATGGACCTGGCGAAGAAGAAGGACACGATCGAGAAGCACATCGAACTCGGCGGCCTGGTCGGCGGCCTTACGGGTGAGTGCGACCCCAAGAAGCCCGCGCCGAAATCGGTGAAGTGATGGCGAGCGGACGCACGCTCCACGTGCGGTGCACGACCTGGGAGCAGGTCGAGGTGTTCCATACCCGCAAGCTACGCCGCGGCAAGCTGCTCTCGATGAAGGTCCCGTTTCACAGCGATCGGGGCGCCGCGGTCACGCTCAACCTCGAGCTGCCCAACCGGGTCGTCATCGCGATCGAAGGCACCGTGCTCAAGTCCTCGCCGGTCGAGCCCGATCCGAAGGCGGCGAAGCCCGAGCCGGGCAAGACGTGGCTCGAGGTCGAGCTCATCGGGTTCACCGAGGACGTCATCGCGCAGATCCGGCGGATGGCGGCCGGGCTGCCAGCCGAACCCGAGGCTGCGCCGGAGCCGCCGCCACCGGTGCCGCGCGCGCGCCGGGCCTCGACGTCGCAGAGCGCGATCCCGAGCACACCGGCGAGCGCGATCCCGAGCGCACCGGCGAGCGCGATCCCGAGCGGGCCGGCGAGCGCGATCCCGAGCGGGCCGGCGAGCGCGATCCCGAGCGGGCCGGCGAGCGCGATCCCGAGTGCGCCCCACAGCACCGCGCCGAGCGGCCCCCTGCACAGCGCGGACGACTCGCCGGTCGACGAGCGCACGGTGTTTCAGCAGCTGACCGCCGAGCTGCGGCGGCTGCGCACGCTCGCGGTCCACGAGGTGCTCGGGGTGGCGCGCGACGCCGACGCCGAGGAGATCCGCCTCGGCTGGATGGATCTGATGCGGCGCTATCACCCCGATCTCGTCGCGCGCCGCAACGCGCCGGCGATCACCCACCTCGCCGAGGAGCTCACGATCCTCGCGAACCGCGCCTACGACCGGTTGCGCGTCGCGCTGGTCGCCGAGGGCCGGGCGACGTCGGTCGGGCCGGCGCTCACCACGCCGCCGGGCTGGCTGGTCGGGTTCGACGACATCTCGAGCTCGACGTCGAGCCTGCGCGCGAAGCTCGCGCAGACGCTGCCGAGCGGCGGCAAGGCCCCGCCGGCCGAGCCGATCGTGGCACCGCCGGTGCCGGCGCCGGCCGAAGGTGGCGAGGCGTTCGAGCAGCGTGCGCGGGCGATGCTCGGAGACGGCGACGCCGACAACGCGCAAGAGGTGCTCGCCGCCGCGCTGTGCGTGTATCCGCGCAGCCGGCCGCTGCGCTCGCTGTACTACGTCGCGTCGGCGATCAGCGCGCTCGGCAAGGGAGAGGTGATGCTCGCCACGTCGCAGCTCGAGACCGCGCTCGCGCATCACGAGGACTGTAACGAGGCGGCGGCGCTCCTCGAGTTGTTGCGCCGGCCGAACACGCCGGTGGCCGACGACGAGATGAAGAGGTTGTTCCGATGAGCGATTCCGGCTCCAGCTCCGGGCGAAGGCGGGGGGCGACGCCGATGGGACCCACGAGTGGCGGGAAGTCGGGGGGCGTCGGGATCCCGACGATCGTCGAGTCGGGGCGGGGATCGGCCCCGGTGCGGTCGCCGGGCGGGGGCAAGTCGGGTGCGGTGAGGGCCCCGACGGGCTCGCTGGGAGGACGAGGGGGGTATGCCGTGGGGCCGCCGGGCCGCGCGGTCGGCATCGACCTCGGCACGTCGAACTCGGTGGTCGCCGTGATCGACAAGGACGGCGCGCCGCGCATCCTGACCACGCCGGAGGGCCTGACGACCTTGCCGTCGCTGGTGTGGTTTGGCCCCGACGGACCGGTGGTCGGCGAGCGCGCGCGGGTGGGCCTCGACGAGAGCCCGGATCTGACGATCTTCGGCGCGAAGCGGCTGCTCGGCCGCCGGTTCGATCATCCGGAGATCCGCCGGCTCGCGCGGATCCTGCCGTTCGAGCTCGCCGAGGCCCCCAACGGGGATACCTGGATCGCGCTGTCGGCCGGCCGCCTGATCTCGCCCGAGGAGGTGTGTGCGCTGATCCTGCGCGAGATCCGCCGCATTGCGGAGGCTCACTTCGGCGAGCCGGTGACCCGGGCGGTGATCACGATCCCGGCGTGGTACGACGCCGCGCAGCGCCAGGCGACCAAGGACGCGGCGCAGATCGCCGGGCTGACGGTGATGCGGCTGCTCAGCGAGCCGACCGCGGCCTCGCTCGGCCACGGCGCGCACCGCGGCGCGGACCGCAGGTACCTGGTCTGCGATCTGGGCGGCGGCACGTTCGATGTCGCGGCGGTCGACGTCGAGGCCGGCGTGTTCGAGGTCCTCGCGACCACCGGGGACGCGTTCCTGGGGGGCGACGACGTCGATCGCATCATCGTCGAGAACCTCGCGCGCGACGTGCGTTCGGCGCGCGGCTTCGACATCACGAGCGATACCACGGCGGTCGAGCGCCTGCGGCTCACCGCCCAGGCCGCCAAGCACGAGCTATCGGACGTCGCGGTCAGCAAGATCTACGTGCCCGAGCTCGCCGAGCTGCCGTCGGGCAAGGCGCTCGAGTACGAACGGCCGCTGCGCCGGGACGAGCTCGAGCAGTGGGCCGAGCCCGTGATCCGGCGGATCGAGGCGCCGATCCGCGAGGCGCTCAGGCGCTGCGGGCGCAACCCCGACGACATCGAGGAGGTGCTGCTGGTCGGCGGCATGACGCGGATGCCCGCCGTGCGCCGCGAGATCGCGCGGGTCGCCGGCCGCGAGCCGCACGTGATCCCGAACCCCGAGGAGGTCGTGGCGGTCGGCGCCGCGCTCGAGGTCGCCCGCCTCGAGGGCACGATCACGGGCGTGCTCCTGATCGATGTGGCCGCGCGGGGCCTGGCGGTCTCGATGGGCGGCGATTGCGAGCAGGTGATCGCGCAGAGCTCGGTCGTGCCGACGCGCGAGCACCGGGTGTTTGCGACCAGGCACGACGACCAGCTGCGCATCGAGTTCGACGTCTGGGAAGGCGAGTCGGCCGATCCGGCGCACAACCGCCACCTCGGCCGCTACGCGGTGCTCGATCTCCCGCCGGCGCCGGCCGGCGATGTGCTCGTGCTCGTCGAGATGACGCTCGACACCGACGGCACCGTGCGGTTCGGCGCGAGCGAGCTGATCTCGGGCGAGCGGCTGCAGCTCGAGCAGCTGTTCCATGCGGGGCTGGCGCGCACCGAGGTCTTGCGGCTCCAGCGCCAGCTCGAGGGGGCGCTGTGAGGGCGCATCCGCCGCGCGGCGGGCTCGCCGGGCTGGTGCTGGCCGCCTGCAGCCATGCCGCCGGGCCCGCCGCGCCCGCGCCCGCCGCGCCCGAGAAGACCGTCCAGCTCAACGCGGCCGGTGAGCCGGTCGATGTCGCCGCCGCGCTGCCCGCCGGCTACGTCACCGTCGTCGATTTCTGGAGCGAGTCGTGCCATGCGTGCGTGGAGCTCGGCGGCATGCTCGCGGTCGGCGTCGCCAAAGATCCGCGCGTCGTGATCCGCAAGATCGACGTCGGCGACGGCTTCACGCCGGTCGCGCGTGCCTACCAGATCGACGCGCTGCCGCACTACCTGATCTACGACAAGCGCAAGCGGCTGCGCTACGACCTCGTCGGCGCCGATTGCCTGGAGGCCGCGACGATCGCCAGGCGGCTCGCCGCCGAATAGCGGGGCGGCGCCGCGTATGCCACGATGCCGCGCGTGCGTCATGCAGTGATCCTCGCGGGCGGCAGTGGAACTCGGCTCTGGCCGGCGAGCCGGCGTGCGTTCCCCAAGCAGCTCCTGCCGCTGGGGCCCGGCGGCGAGTCGTTGCTCGCGGCGGCGATCCGGCGGGCCCGGGCGATCGCGGGGGCGCGCGTCGTCGTCGTCACCGCCGAGTCGCAGCGCGAGGCCACGCAAGCGGTCGTGCCCGGCGTCGAGCTCATCGCCGAGCCGGTCGCGCGCAACACCGCCGCGGCGCTCGGGCTTGCCGCCGCGGTGCTCGCCGGCCGCGACCCGGGCGCCGTGATGGCCGTGCTCCCGGCGGACCAGCACGTCGCCGACGAGCCGGGCCTGTCGCGCATCCTCGAGACCGCGCTCGCCGCCGTCGATCGCGACGACGTGATCGGCACGATCGGCATCACGCCGACCCGCGCGGAGACCGGGTTTGGCTACCTCGAGGTCGACGACGCCACCCCGGGCGTCGTGACCGCGGTGCGCCGGTTCGTCGAGAAGCCCGATCGCCAGGCCGCCGAGGCGTACCTCGCGAGCGGCCGGTACCTGTGGAACGCGGGCATGTTCTGCGTCTCCGCCGGCCGCTTGCTCGCCGAGCTCGACGCCCACTTGCCGGCGACCGCCCGCGCGGTCCGTGACATCGCGGCCGGCCGGGCCCAGGCCGCCGACGTCTATCCGGCGCTCGCCGCGATCTCGATCGATCATGGCGTGATGGAGCGCGCCGCGCGCGTCGTCACGGTCCCGGCCGCGGTCGGCTGGGATGACGTCGGGTCGTGGGCCGCGCTGCCCGCGCTGCGCGGGGCCGACGAGCATGGCAACACGACGACGGGGCCGGCGATGATCGTCGACGGCCGCGGCAACATCGCGGTCAGCGACGACGAGACCTTGATCGCGCTGGTCGGCGTCTCCGACCTGGTCGTCGTGAAGAGCGGCGACGCGATCCTCGTGCTGCCGAAAGCCTGTGCCCAGGACGTGCGCAAGATCGTCGAGGCCCTTTCGGCACGCGGGCTCGCGCGGTACCTATGAGCCGTGAACCCTCGCGTGTTTCGTGAGTACGATATCCGCGGCGTCGCGGACCGCGATCTCGATGACGCGACCGTGCGCGCGCTCGGGGCCGCGCTCGGGTCGCAGGCAGGCGGACCGGTCGTCGTCGGCCGCGATCCGCGGATCCACTCGCCCCGCCTGTTCGCCGCGCTGACCGACGGCCTGCGGGTCCACGCCGAGGTGATCGACATCGGGGTCGTGCCGACGCCGGTCCTGTACTTCGCCGCGCATCACCTCAAGCCCGCCGCGGCCGTGATGATCACGGGGAGCCACAACCCTCCCGAGGACAACGGCTTCAAGCTCATGATCGGGACCGAGACCCTGCACGGCCCCGGGATCGCGGCGCTCCGCGACCGCGTGGAGCGCGTGCTCGCCGAGCCGGTGCGGTACCCGGTCAAGCCGATCCGTTCGCGCGACATGATCGGGGCGTACCTCGATCATGCGGCCGCGATGCTGCAGCTCGGGGCACGGCGGTTCCGCGTCGTCGTCGATGCCGGCAACGGCGCGGGTGGCCCGACGGCGGTCGCGCTGTATCGCCAGCTGGGCTTCGACGTCGTGCCGCTGTACTGCGAGCTCGACGGCACCTTTCCCAATCACCACCCCGATCCGACGCAGCCCGAGAACGTCGCGGATCTGATCGCGACCGTGGCCGCCCAGAAGGCCGAGCTCGGCATCGCGCTCGATGGCGACGCCGATCGGATCGGCGCGGTCGACGCCACCGGCCGGATCCTGTGGGGCGATCAGCTGATGATCTTGTTCGGCAAGGCGGTCCTGCGCGAGGTGCCCGACGCTACGTTCGTCGGCGAGGTCAAGTGCTCGCAGGCGATGTACGACGAGCTCGCCGCCGCGGGTGGCACCGTCGAGATGTGGAAGGTCGGTCACTCGCTGATCAAGGCGCGGATGAAGGAGACCGGGGCCGCGCTCGCCGGTGAGATGTCGGGCCACATGTTCTTCGCGCATCGCTGGCTCGGCTTCGACGACGCGATCTACGCCGGGGCCCGCCTGCTCGAGCTCCTGTCGCGCGGCCCCCAGGCGCTCCACGAGCTCGCGAGCGAGCTGCCGGTGATGATCAACACGCCGGAGCTGCGGATCGACTGCCCCGACGACAAGAAGTTTGCGCTCGTCGCGGCGGTCACCGCGCGCTTGCGGACTGATCCCGCGGTGACCAGCGTGGTCGACGTCGACGGCGTGCGCGCGACCTTCGTCGGCGGCTGGGGCCTCGTGCGTGCCTCGAACACCCAGCCGGCGCTCGTCATGCGCTGCGAGGCGCACAGCGCGGCGCGGCTCGCCGAGATCAAGGCGGCGATCGAGGCGCACCTCGCGGCTGCCGGGAAGCCCATCACGTGACGGCGTGGCCGCCACGCACGCGATGGCAGCGGAACATCGCGTGCCGAACTTGCGAACGATATATCGACGCACCGACCAGTCCTGACGCCAGGTCGGCGATAGCTGGCCTCTTGTTCATGAGGAGAGTACTGCGATGGGGAAATTAATTTTACTCTTGACTGTGATCGGTGCATGCGGGTTTCCGCGGCCTGCCGATGTGAAGTCCGTCGTCTCGATCGGAGGCGCGGTGCACGGGATGTGGTCTGGTGTCGACGGCGTGGCGCTCCGGCTGACGGCCGATGGTGTCGATACCCTCTACACCGTGACCGCCAATGGATCGTTCACGTTCCCGACGACGCTCGTCGAAGGAAGCTCGTACGTCGTCGCGATCGCAGCGAATCCCACGAAGCACACGTGCTCCATTGCTGCCGGAGCGAACGGCCTTGTGACCGCGACGGATGTCACCTCCATCGAAGTCGCGTGTGTAGGGCCCGCCGTGTCGATCACGCTCTCGGCACCCGAGCCGTGGACGTTTGATCCAACAGCGGATATCCAGCCGGTCTTCAATGCGTCGTTGCTGCTGCAAGAGGTGGCGTTGACGATCGAGAGCCCGGCGGACCTCTTGACGTCTGCCGCGGTCGCGCGAGTGCCTGTTACGCTCGGCACACCGTCGGCGCCGCAGGCATTGTCGCTTGGCAGGACTGCCATCGACGTGGATGTGACCGCACAGGGCGGCCTCACGAAGACCTACCAGGTCGTGATCGACCGTGGTGCCCGGATCATCGAACAGGCTATCTACGGCAAAGCTTCCAACACCGGAGCGATCGATCAGTTCGGGGTCGCCGTGGCGCTGTCCGGAGACACGCTGGCAGTAGGTGCGTACACCGAGTCTGGCAGCGCAATTGGTGTGAACGGAGACCAGCGGAACAAGCAGACGAGCGACGCCGGCGCGGTCTATGTCTTCCAGCGGACGGGAACGACCTGGGCGCAGCAGGCCTACATCAAGGCGTCGAACACGGGAGTCGGCGACTTCTTTGGCTCGTCCGTGGCGCTGTCCGGCGATACGTTGGCCGTGGGTGCCCCCGGCGAAGCCAGCAGTGCGACCGGTATTAACAGCAACCAGCTGGACAACAGCGCTGCCTTTGCGGGCGCGGTCTACATCTTTCAGCGGACCGGTACGACGTGGGCGCAGCAGGCATATCTCAAGGCGTCGAACACAGCAGCGGACTATCGGTTCGGCAACGCCGTGGCGCTATCCGGCGACACCCTGGCCGTCGGCGCTTATGCCGAGGATAGCGCCGCGACCGGGGTCAATGGCAACCAGTTCGATAACAGCGCGAGCGATGCGGGCGCGGTCTACATCTTTCAACGGACCGGAGCCACCTGGGCACAGCAGGCGTATATCAAGGCATCGAATAGCGGCAAGCAGGATCATTTTGGTATCTCCCTGGCGCTGGCCAGCGATACGCTCGCGGTGGGAGCCACAGGTGAATCCAGCGGTGCCACAGGAGTCAACGGGGATCAAGGAGATAATAGCGCGATCTTCGCGGGCGCAGTGTATGTGTTTCGACGGAACGCGGCCACGTGGGCTCAGGAAGCCTACATCAAGGCATCCAATACCGAAACGTTCGATGGATTCGGATGTTCTGTGGCCCTCTTTAACGACACCCTGGTGATAGGAGCCGTGGGCGAGGACAGTGGTGCGATCGGGGCGGATGGAAATCAAGCAGACAACAGCGCAAGCAGCGCCGGCGCGGTCTACGTTTTTCAACGCACCGGCACCGCCTGGGCTCAGCAAGCATATCTCAAGGCTGCTAACACGGGAGCGGGCGATCAGTTCGGCTTTGCGCTTGGGTTGTTCGAGGATACGCTTGCGGTGGGCGCATTCACGGAGGCCAGCAGCGCGACGGGAGTGAACGGGAACGGCGCTGACAATGGTGCGAGTGGCGCCGGCGCTGTGTACATCTTTCGGCGAACTGGCACCGTGTGGGCACAGCAGGCTTATGTGAAGGCCTCCAACACGGGGGCCAACGATCGGTTCGGTGCAGCTGTTGCTATCTCCGGGGATTCTCTTGCCGTAGGAGCCTACCTGGAAGCCAGCAGTGCGACCGGGATCGATGGTAACCAGGCGGACAACGGCACTCAGAGGGCAGGTGCGGTTTACCTGTTCCGTTAAGGCGAGAGAGTACGCTGGTAATCACGTACTCATTGTCCGTTACATCATCGAGAACATCGCCATCATAGGCTGAATCTCGATCGGGTTAAACTGCGCCGTGGAGGCGCTGTTCCACAGATGCGTTGATGTGTAGGATGATGCCGCGCGTGCTACATCGTGGGGAATGTGGCCTTGACGGTCTGGACCTGGATACCGAGCGACAGCGAGTCCGGAGCCGTACAGGTCTTCGTGCTGCAGACGTCTGGGCTGAGCAGGCCCTTGATAAGGGGGTTCCCGGCGATCTCTGCGACCGAGATTTGACAGTCAGGCGTAGATCCATCTTTACCGTCGAACAAGTTGAGCAGCGTCGCGCCGGTGGCCATGCCGGTGGTGCAGGCACAGGACGGCGGCGCGGCGGTGCCACAGTCGCGCTTGATGATCCCCGCCACCTGATCCGCGATTGCCGGGATGACCTGGGTGTTCAGATCATTGACGGACAAGGCACCGCCGACGTTCGCCGTCAGGCCGTCCGCGGTGATCGCGGTCGCCTTGGCGCGTGCGTTCAGCAGGCTCAACGTGATCGGCTGCGTGGTGCCGAGCGCGATCTGCAGATCGATGTTGCCGGGGCCTCCGTTGAAGGTGCCGTTGACGATCTTGCCGGCGACGAGCGCGTCGGTGGGTGACTTGGGATCGATCGAGAACGAGGCGTTTCCAGTGAGGTGCTTCCCGCAGGTCGTCGGATCGGCTGGGTTGGTGCACGCCGCCGGCATCGGGTTCGCTCCGATCTTGACGCTGAGACCAGCAGCGCTCGAGTTCATGAAGTCCTTGGTCTGGAAGTCGATGAGGAGGATGATGCTGCCCTCGTTGACCGCGGCCGTGACCGTTCCCTGGATATCAAAGCCCATGCCAGTGAGTGTACCGAGCACCTGGCCGAGCCGGTTGTCGACGGTGCCGTCGGGCGTTCCGGACTTCGCAGCCCCTAGATCGAGGCCATAGTTGGTTGCGGTCTTGTTGTCGACCGGGACGTTGGCCTTGCTGACCACGTAGCCGTAGTGCGTGCCTTCGGGAACGGGCACGCTGTCCCCGCTGCTGCTACTACAGGCAACGATGGAGAGTGGAACGGCGCAAGCGGCAGCGAGCAGGAGCGAACGAGTCAATACCATGTGAATCCCCTGGGCTAAGTTCGAGTCAAGCGGTTCTATCGCAGAACCGCGAGCCTGTACAATAAGCCGATTTCGATGGAGCGGGCAGTGACCTGCGCCATGCCCCGACGGGCGCCGGCGCTCAGCGATTCCGTCAGGGCCGTAGCTCTGCAGCACAGCGCTTCGGAAATCTTCCTACCAAGGGCCGCAGCGGCGTGTGGGAAACGTGCGCAGATTGTTGCGCGACGACCACGTCAATGTTGGGGGACGCCTTCGAACCGGACCTTGGCGCCGGCGGCCACTTTGTGCGCCGCGCAATAACCGCCGTTGACCTCGAGCACGTACAGCGACGGCGCGTCGACCTCACGCAGGGTGTCGGTCCGCGGCTCGGCGTTCTCGACGATGCCGGCGATCGAGAAGTCCTTTGCGATGAAGATCATGTCGAGCGGGATGAGGGTGTTGTGCATCCAGAACGGCCACTTGCGCTCGTCCTTCATCAGGAACAACATCCCATCGTCGGGTGGCAGATGTTCGCGAAACATGAGGCCCCGCTCGATCTTCGCCGAGGTGGCGACGATCTCGACGGCGACTGCGAGGTCGCCTTGGGGCGTCGACAGGTAGACCTTGGGCGTCGGGGGGCTGGGTGAAACGGCAGCCGTGTCATGCGCTTGCGGCTGCGGGGGCACGGTGGGGCCGTCGTCGTGTTTGGTGCTCGACGAACAACCAGCGAGGATCGCGAAGAGGAGGAGCCAGCGCACGGAGGCGACGCTAGCACGAGGCCGCAGCGTCGCGAGACTCGGGGGAACTCTTCGGGGCAAAACGCACCGGTGGTCGCAGGCTCTCCGCGAAGCGCCAACCACCAGCTGAAGGGCTGGTTGGCACCGCGAGGGTGATCGCGTGGGCCAGGGGAACTCGCACGCGGGGCGCACCCTCGGTAGAGTAGGTGAGGTGGCATACGCGGTGATCACGCGCGAGGCCGACGCGGCCGCCCCGTACAAGGCGGTGCTCGCGCCGCTCGGGCTCGAGGGCATCGCGATGCCTGTTACCCGCACCGCGCCAGCGCGCGATCCCGGCGAGTTGGTCCGCGCGCTCGCCGAGGGTGGCTATGCGGCGATCGTCGTGGCCAGCGCACGGGCGGCCGTCGCATTGCAAGCCGCGCGGGGCCAGGGCGCGTTGCCCGAGGTGTGGGCGGTTGGTCCGGCCACGGCGCGTGCGCTGACCTCGGCGGGCATTCCGGCGCTGGTGCCGCCGGTCGCACGTGACGCCGTGGCGCTCGCGAGGACGCTCGTCGCCGAACGTGCGCTCGTGGGACACCGCGTGCTGGTGCCGCGCGCCGAGGAGGGGCGCGACGAAGCGATCGAGATCCTCCGCGAGGCCGGCGTGGTGGTCGACGCGATCACCGCGTACCGGACGGTCCCGGCGGCGGCCGATGAGCCGGCCCTCGTGCCCGGCCTGACCCTGCTGCGCCGCGGCGAGGTCGCCGTGTGTGCGGTGTTCGCACCTTCGCAGGTTGCCGCGCTCGATGCGCTCGTAGGAATCCGCCGGATCACGGCCCGGTTCGCCGCGATCGGCGAGACCACCGCGGCGGCGTTGCGCGAGGCCGGGGCCGCCGGCATCACAGTCGCGGGTGCACCGACACCGGAAGGCTTGGCCAAGGCGGTATCGGCGGTGTATCCCCTTCGGTCATGAACTACCCCGACTACCGCCCGCGCCGGATGCGTCGAACCGAGGCCCTGCGCCGCCTGGTTCGCGAGACGCGTCTGTCTGTCGATGACCTGGTCTATCCGCTGTTCTGCGTGCCGGGCTCGGGGGTCGAAAAGCCGATCGTCTCGATGCCGGGGCAGTTCAACCTGTCGGTGGACAAGGCGACCGAGACCGCGGCGCGCGCCCACGATCTGGGCATCCCGGCGGTGCTGCTGTTCGGGATCCCCGAGCACAAGGACGCCGTCGGCAGCGAGGCCTGGAAGGACACCGGGGTGGTCCAGAAGGCGATCCGCTCGATCAAGAAGCAATGCCCCGAGCTGATGGTGATGGTCGACGCCTGCTTCTGCGAGTACACCGACCACGGCCACTGCGGGGTGCTGCGCGACCGCGAGCTCGACAACGACGCCTCGCTCGAGAACCTGGCGCGCGCGGTGGTCTCGTACGCCAAGGCCGGCGCCGACGTGGTCGCGCCGAGCGGCATGCTCGACGGGTTCGTCGGCGCGTGCCGCGAGAGCCTCGATGAGGAGCACTTCGACCAGGTCGCGATCATGGCGTACTCGGCGAAGTACGCCTCGGGCTACTACGGCCCGTTCCGCGAGGCCGTCGACTCGGCGCCGCAGCACGGCGACCGCCGCGGCTACCAGATGGACCCGGCCAACGTCGCCGAGGCCGTGCGCGAGGCCTCGATGGACGTCGCCGAGGGCGCCGACATCATCATGGTCAAGCCCGCGCTCGCCTACCTCGACGTGATCCGCGCGGTCAGCGACGAGATCAACATGCCGATCGCCGCGTACAACGTCAGCGGCGAGTACGCGATGATCGAGGCGGCGGCCGCCAACGGCTGGATCGACAAGGAGCGGATCGTGATGGAGACCCTGCTCGGCATGCGCCGCGCCGGGACCGACATCATCATCACGTATCACGCGCCGTACGCGGCCAAGCTCCTGCAGCAGCGCCGCTAGCGCGCTCCGGAGGTCGTGCGAAGCGCCGCGAGCACGCGGGATGCGCGCAGGGCGACCTCGTCGCGGATCGCCCGCCACCGCAGATCGCCGGTGAACGGGGCGAACAGCGGGCAGGCGTCCAGCCACACGACGTCGATGAGGCCCATGTCGGCGGCCTTGCCAAGCGCCCGGAGCGCCAGGTCGTGTCGGCCCAGGAGGATCGCGATCTCCGACATCAGCTGGAGGCTGATCACCTGCATGCGCCGGGGCCGATCCGGCCGCGTGAACAGCTGGTCGAGGTGGTTCCACTGGTCGAGATCGAGCTGTCCGGTCGTGGTGGTGTGCCGGAGGAAGGCGATCATGTACCCCGCGTTCTCGGCCCGGGCGGCGAACTTCGCGGCGGCGGCGCTCATCGCGGCGCGATCGTTGCGCCAGCCCGCGAGGCGCGCCTCGAACACCGCGCCGAGCTGGACCACCGACGGATCCGGATCGGCGAGCAGCTGCCGGTAGCGGGCGCCCGAGGCGGCCCAGTTGCCCTGCAGGGCCTCGAGCCGCCCGAGCTCGGAGCTGATCACGTTGGCGCGCCCCGGATCGAGGCCGAGCGCGGTCTCGAGGTGGTGGCGGCCTTCGGCTCCGGCGTCGATCTCGATCAGGATCTTGCCGGCCGTCTCGTGGGCGGGCGCCGACATCGGGGCGCGCACCAGCGCGGTCCCGAGCGCCGAGGCCGCGCCTTCGAGATCGCCCTGATTGAGCTTGAACGTGGCGGACGCGAGGAACGCCTCGCCGTGGCCGGTCGCGAGCCCGCGCTCGACCGCCGCGTGGGCTCGGGCCCGGAGCTCGGGCTCGCCGCGCATGATCCACGCCTGTACCGTGGCGAACGCGAGCGCCCCCAGGATCGGCGGCGAGCTCGGCGCGAAGCTCGCGGCGTCTTCGAGCAGATCCGCCGCCTTCTGGGCGTGTTCGCCCCAGAACCGGCGCAGCTCGGCCCGCGCGCGCAGGTAGAGATCGACGGCGCGTGGATCGGTCGGCCGGTCGCCCCCGACGGCACGCGCCGACAGCGCCGCCGCGATGCCGCGGCCGAGGTGATCGGCGGTCGTCAGGATCTCGGCCTCGCTGCAATCGTCGCGATGCGCCCAGATCTGGAAGCCATCCGCGACGCTGATCAACCGCGCGACCACGCGCAGGCCGAGCGGGGTGCGGCGCAGCGAGGCAACCACGACATGATCGACCCCGAGCGTGCGGCCGAGCGCGCGAGGATCCTGCTCGGGGTGCGAGCGCACGCTGCCGGCGGGCCGGACGCGCAGGCTGCCGGCCGACGACAGGGTGTCGACGAGATCGTCGAGCAGGCCGTCGGCGAGGTAGTCGTCGCCGGGCCCGCAGGTCACCGGCAAGACGGCAACGGTGGTGTGCTCGGCGAGGGCGGTGGTCGGCGCTGCGGGCGCCACGGAGGCCACGGAGGCCACGGAGGCCACGGAGGCCACGGAGGCCAGAGACGTCTGGCTCTGGGCCGCGGGCTGCACCGGGGCCGGCGTCGTGGGCCGGACGGGGTGGGGCATCGCCTCGTCGGGCGGCGGCGGCGGGGCGAGCGGGGTGTCCGAGGTGATCGCGTCACCGACGAGGGAGGCGCTACGCGGGCGCTGCGCCGGATCGATCGCGATGCAGTGGCCGATCAGCGCGGCGAACGACGCGGGGATGTTGGGCGCCGCGAACGGCCGCGGTGGCAAGGTTGCCTGGGCGACCGCGATCGCGATCGCATGATCGCCCGACCACGGCCGCGCGCCGGTGGCGAGCTCGTAGAGCATGACGCCGAGCGAGAACACATCGGCGCGGTGATCGACCTCGTTGCCGGCGAGCTGCTCGGGCGCCATGTAGCGCGGCGTGCCGATCAACGCGCCGAGCTGGGTGACGCCGACCTCGTCACCGCTGCGGGCGATCCCGAAGTCGGTGATCACGACGCGATCGGTGCCGCGCTCGATCATGACGTTGTCGGGCTTGAGATCGCGGTGGATCACGCCGGCATCGTGGGCCGCGGCCAGCCCCGCGCACAGCTGGGCCGCCAGGCCGCGCAGCCGCGGCCACGCCATCTCGCGGCCGAGCTCGCGGGTCAGCGGCACGCCGTCGATCAGCTCCATGGTGAGGAACTTGTCGTGGCCGTGCTCGCCGATATCGAACATCCGCGCGACGTTGCGGTGCTGGATCCGCCGGGTCAGCTTGACCTCGCGGCGGAACCGCTCGATGGCCTCGTCGGACAGGCCGCCGCGCAGCATCTTGAGCGCGATCCGCTCATCGAGCGCGGTGTCGATCGCCTCGTAGACCCGGCCCATGCCGCCGGCGCCGAGCCAGCGCACGATCCGGTAGCGGCCGGCGACCGGCTCCGTGCCGCCCGGCAGGTTCGCGGCATCGGTGGTCGCCCGCGGGCTTGCGGGCTCCTCTGCAACGGTGTCGTCGTCCCCGCCGACGGGCATGCTCGGTGAGCTTACCAGCCGGAGCCGCAGCCGGCGGGAGGCCTTGCGGCTTTCGCGGCGCGCGCCGTCGAAGCTGGGCTCACGGCTGGCCTTCGCGCGCGTACAGCCGGCTGATCGGGCGGTTGTCGAGCCAGCGCGGATCGTCGTCGCGGATCCGGCCTGCGGCGAGCTCGGCGCGCAGCTCGCGCTCGCGGGCCGCGAGCTTGCCGACCTCCAGCATGAAGCGGTCGGCGCACTTCTTGTAGAGCGTCGGACGCGGCTTCTCGGCGCACAGGTCGCGGTAGTCGATCGGCGCGCCGAACACGGCGATGATCGCGCGCGCGCCGCGGGCGTCCTTGCTGAAGTTGGCCCGGACGTCGTCGAGGGCATTGTTGCCCAGGCCGTGGATGAAGGCCGGGATCACGACCGGCTGGGCGACCAGCGCCAGCTTGCCGACGCCGGGCTGGGCGGGCAGGAACGTGTAGGGGTCGGGGCCCTTGCCGCGGGTGCCTTCGGGGTGCATGCCGAGGACGTTGCCGGGCTGGCGCAGGAGCTCGACCATCCGATCGAGCGCCTCGTCGTTGAGCGCCCGGCGGTCGGACTGGCGAAAGATCGGCGGATACATCGCCCCACCTGCGATCGCCGCGTTCACCATGATGCCGAGCGGCTGGTCGTAGAAGAAGTTGCTCCGGACCGGGAAGAACAGCCGCTTCGACCAGGGCGCCGGCCCCATGTAGCAGGCGAGCAGCATCGCGTACTGGTCGAAGAAGCTCCGGTGGTTCGAAACCAGGAGGACGCCGGTGTCCGGGCGAAGCGTGAGCAGATCGTCGAGCCCTTCGACGAGGATACGGCGGGCGATCACCGCCCGGACCCAGACGTACGACACACCGCGCAACAGCTGGGTCTGCAGCCACTTGCCGCTCGGGTGTTCGTTGGCGAGCTCGCCGAAGCGCACGGCGAACCGTTCGATGCGGCTGAGGGGCACGTCTTCCGGCATCCGGGACGATCTATCACAGCTCGATGACGGCGCTTTGGGTGACGGGTCGATTGACGAAGCTCCCGCGACCCCCTATTTTTCCCGCGGTTCGCCAAGGCAACATCCCGATGTCACTTGAATTCTCCGCGGACGCGCAAAAGAAGATCGCGGCAGCGTGCGAAAGGTATCCGACCAAGCAACCGGTCGTGATGGCCGCGCTTCACCTCGCGCAGAAGGAGCACGGGCATCTCTCCGATGACGTGCTTCGCCTGGTCGCGCGGACGCTCGATCTTCCTTACGCGCACGTTTATGGCGTTGCGACGTTCTACACGATGTATCGCCGCGAGCCGGGGGGCCGCCAGACCATCCGCATGTGCACGAACATCTCGTGCATGCTGCGCGACGGGTATGCCGTCCTCGCCGCGTTCGAGGCCAAGCTGGGCCTTGCGCCCGGCGAGTCGAACGCCGAGTTCACGCTCGTCGAGGAGGAGTGCATCGCCGCGTGCGCGAACGCGCCGTGCGCCGTGGTCGGCACCGAGTACCTGCTCGACATCAAGCCCGAGCAGGTCGGCGCGCTCGTCGATCGGCTGAAGGCTCATCCCCACCCCGAGTCGGAGGTCGTGTAATGCCCGCCGAGATCGGCACGCACCTGGTCACCGCGCGGTTCGGCAACAACGACGCGCGCACGCTCGCCGGCTACGAGCGGACCGGCGGCTACGCCCAGCTCCGCAAGGCGCTCGCGATGCGGCCCGAGGATGTCACCGCCGAGGTCAAGGCCTCGAACCTGCGCGGCCGCGGCGGCGCCGGGTTCGCGACCGGCGTCAAGTGGGGCTTTGTCCCCAAGGACGCCAAGACCGTCCACCTGGTGTGCAACGCGGACGAGTCCGAGCCCGGCACCTGCAAGGATCGCGAGCTCATCTACTGGGATCCGCACCTCCTGATCGAGGGCATGATCATCTCGGCGCACGCCCTCAAGGCGGTGCACAACTACATCTACATCCGCGGCGAGATGATGCGCGAGTACGCCGTCTTGCAGAAGGCGGTGACCGAGGCCTACGCGCGCGGCTACCTCGGCAAGAACGTCCTCGGCACCGGCGTCGAGGTCCAGCTGACGGTGCACCGCGGCGCGGGCGCGTACATCTGCGGCGAGGAGACGGCGCTGCTCAACTCGCTCGAGGGCCTGCGCGGCCAGCCCCGGCTCAAGCCGCCGTTCCCGGCGATCAAGGGCCTGTTCGGCAACCCGACGATCGTCAACAACGTCGAGACCCTGATGAACGTGCCGTTCATCATCGACAAGGGCGGCGCGTGGTTCAACGCGCTCGGCATGGGCTGGTCGGGCGGCACCCGCATCGTGTGCGTGTCGGGCCACGTCAACAAGCCCGGGGTGTTCGAGCTGCCGATGGGCATCACGTTCAACCAGATGATCCACGAGGTGTGCGGCGGCGTGTGGAAGGGCCGCCGCGTCAAGGCGGTGATCCCCGGCGGCGTGTCGATGCCGCCGCTCGACGACACCGAGCTCGACGTGCCGTGCGAGTTCGATGCGCTGCAGACCGACGAGCGGATCAAGCCCGTGATGGTCCGCGAGGGCCAGCAGTTCGATCTCGGCGGCGGCCGGCCGCTCCGCACGATGGCCGGCTCGGGCGGCGTCGTCGTGATGGACGATCACACCGACATCCCCAAGGCGGTGTGGCGGATCATGAAGTTCTTCGCCCACGAGTCGTGCGGGCAGTGCACGCCGTGCCGCGAGGGCACCGGCTGGCTCGAGAAGGTCTCGCGCCGGGTCGCCGGCGGCACCGGCAAGCCGGGCGATCTCGACCTGCTCGCGAGCATCGCGCACGGCATCGCGGGCAATACGATCTGCGCGCTCGGCGACGCCGCGGCGTGGCCGATGCTCGGCTTCCTCACCAAGTTCCGCGCGGATTTCGAGGCCAAGATCGCCTCGAAGAAGGTGCAGGCCGCATGACCCGGATCCTTGTCATCATCACCGCGGTGGTGGGCCTCGCCGTGTCCGGGGTGGCGCACGCCGCGGACGGCGAGGGTCCAGCGGCCCCGGCCGCCCCTGCCCGCCAGCCTTGTCCGCCGAACATCGTGGACCAGGCGCGCGCGACGTTCGGCGCCTCGTCGATGACCTCCATCGTCTGTCACTTCATCGCCGGCCCGACGAAGATCGTCGATGGCAAGGCCATCGCGGGGACCCACGTCTCCGCCGACGTCGTGCTGGCCGATGGTCGCACCGCGATGGTCGACGTGTCCTCCGATGGGACGATCCAGGGCATCACCTACGCGCACGACGATCTCGTCGGCTCGTCGGGCAAGGGCATGGCGCTCCTGTTCTGGATGTTCGCGCTGGCCTCGGTCGTCGGCGCGCTGTTCGTGGTGACCCGCAAGAACCTGATCGCCGCCGTGATGGGCATGGTCGGCAGCTTCCTCGGCATCGCCGCGATCTACATGATGCTGTACGCCCAGTTCCTCGCCGTGGTCCAGATGCTGGTCTACGCCGGGGCGATCATGGTGCTGTTCGTGTTCGTTGTGATGATCTTGAACCGGCCCGAAGACGAGCCGGTCGCCCCGGCGGGCCGCGCCGGCCAGGTGCTCGGCGGCGTCGCGATCCTGTACCTCGTGGGGCGCCTGATCCAGGTGTTGATCCACGTCCAGCCGGCGAACCCCGCGCTCGCGATGGCCGCGCCGAGGGCGACCGCCGAAGGCCACGACTGGGGCTCGGTCAAGGCGGTCGGGACCGATCTGTTCACCGGGGGCCTGTTCCCGTTCGAGGCGATCTCGATCCTGCTCCTCGTCGCCGTGGTCGGGGCGATCGCGATCGCCCGGCCGCTGCACGCCGAGGATGACGAGCCGGCGAAGGCGCGATCGGAAGGTGTCGCATGAGCGATGTCCTGTGGAATATCGGCTACGCGCACTTCCTGGTGCTCGCCGCCGTGCTGTTCTTGGTCGGGGTCGCGGGCGTGCTCGTCCGCCGCAACGCGCTGATCATCCTGATGAGCGTCGAGCTCATGCTCAACGCCGCCAACGTCACGCTCCTGGCGTTCTCGCGCATGTGGGGCGATCTGTCCGCCCACACGTTCGCGCTCATCGTGATCGCCGTGGCCGCCGCCGAGGCGTCGGTGGGCCTGGCGATCGTCGTCGCCGTCTTCCGCGGCCGGCGCAACGTCGACGTCGACCGCCTCACCACGCTCAGGCATTAGCATGGACGCAGCAAACCTATCGCTCGGCCCACTACCGATCCTGGCGTGGATTCCCCTCCTGCCTTTGATCGGCGCCCTGATCAACCTCACGCTCGGCCGCCGGCTGTCGAAGGGGGTGGTCTCCACGGTCGCGATCGCGTCGGTCGCGGCCGCGTTCGTGCTGGCGGCGTACCTGGTGTTTGGCCCGCTGGTCCAGGAGTTCGAGGCCGGACGCGGCGGCACCGGCATCACGCAGACCATCTACACCTGGATCGAGGTCGGCTCGTTCAAGGCGCAGCTGGCGTTCCGGCTCGACACGCTGTCGGCGGTGATGATCCTGATCGTCACGTTCGTCGGCATGCTGATCCACATCTATTCGACCGGGTACATGGCGCACGATCCGCGCTACAGCGCGTTCTTCGGCTACCTGAACCTGTTCACCGGCTCGATGCTGATCCTCGTCCTGGCCGCGAACATGCCCGTGATGTTCATCGGCTGGGAGGGCGTCGGCCTGTGCTCGTTCCTCCTGATCGGGTTCTGGTTCGAGAACGACGCGTTCGCCAGCGCGGGCCGCAAGGCGTTCGTCGTCAACCGGATCGGCGACTTCGCGTTCTTGCTCGGCATGTTCCTCCTGTTCTGGGCGACCAAGGACATCGACCTCGCCAAGGGCGCGAGCCTCGACTTCGCGACCCTCAAGAACCCTGCGGTCGGTGCGGCGTACGTCAACGGCTTCTGGGGCGGGGAGCGGCTCGCCGCCGCCGCCGGGATCTTGCTGTTCATCGGCGCGTGCGGAAAGTCCGCGCAGCTGCCGCTGTTCGTGTGGCTTCCGGATGCGATGGCCGGTCCGACGCCGGTCTCCGCGCTGATCCACGCCGCGACGATGGTGACCGCCGGCGTCTACATGGTGTGCCGGCTGTCGTTCCTGTACGCGTCGTCGACGACGGCGCTGATCGTGATCGCGACGGTCGGCCTCCTGACGGCGCTCGCCGCCGCGTTCATGGCGTTCGCCCAGACCGATCTGAAGAAGGTCCTGGCGTACTCCACGGTCAGCCAGCTCGGCTTCATGTTCGTGGCCGCCGGCACCGGCAACTGGACCGCGGCGATCTTTCACCTCGGCACCCACGCGTTCTTCAAGGCATGCCTGTTCCTCGGCGCGGGCTCGGTGATGCACAGCCTCGAGCACGAAGGCTCGACGACGCCGGGCGACATCATGACCATGGGCGGGCTGCGCAAGCGGCTGCCGCTGACCCACCTCACGTTCTTGATCTCGTGCCTGGCGATCGCCGGCATCGTCCCGTTTGCCGGGTTCTTCTCCAAGGACGAGATCCTTGGCGGCGCGTTCGCCGTGCATCCGCCTGGCTGGCCGGTCTGGTACGGCAAGCTCCTGTGGGGCGGGCTCTTGACCGGTGCGCTCGGCACCGCGTTCTACATGTGGCGGCTGTACTTCCTGGTGTTCGCGGGCGAGAGTCGCTCGGCCGCTGCCAGGAAGGCGCACGAGTCGCCGCTGTCGATGACCGTGCCGCTGATCATCCTGGCGTTCTTCGCGACGTTCATCGGCTTCATCGGCCTGCCGCATGTCGAGCACCCCGAGCTCCCCGGGTTCACCCATGCGCTCGCGCACTGGCTCGAGCCGAGCGTGACGCACGAGTGGTACGCGTCGGGGCTCCCGGGCACCCAGTCGATCGCCGGTGCGGAGTCGGATGGCACGACGTTCCTCCTGATGGGCGTCGCGCTCCTGGTCGGGGGCCTGGGCATCCTGGGTGCGTGGGGGTTCTATCGCTCCGGCCCGTCGAGTTCGGTCGACAAGCTGGTCGAGGGCCCGCTCGCCGGGGTCTACGAAGCGTCGAAGCACAAGCTGTGGTTCGACGAGGTCTACGACGCGATCTTCGTGCGGCCGTTCAAGTTTCTCGCGCGCGGCCTGTTCGAGGTCGCCGACCGCTTCGTCATCGATACCGTCGCGGTCAACGGCGCCGCCTTCGTGATCGGCATCTTCGGCCGGATCTCGCGATGGTTCCAGAACGGCAACGTGCAGCGCTACCTGGTCGGCGTAGTCGTCGGCGGCGCCCTCGTGTTCTTCATGACCGACTGCCGCGACAAGGCGACGTTCACCTACAAGATCGTCGGCAACCAGCTCCAGCTGCACGCCGAGCCCGGCTCCGGCATCGAGGGGGCGAGCGCGAAGATCACCTGGGATCTCGACGGCGATGGCCAGCCGGACAAGGATGCCGCGGGCAACCTCATCGAGAAGCGCGACGTGACCGTGACCGGCTACACCGGGCCGATCACGATGTGGATCGACGATCCGGTGACCGGCAAGGAAATCAAGGTCACCAAGACGATCAGCCTTTCCGCCGGTTCGGGCGGTGCGCAGGGGGCGAAGTAGCCATGCAGAGTTCAGGTGCCTTCGTGCTTCCGCTGATCCTCGGCTTGCCGATCCTCGGCGCGATCTTCGTGATGTGCACGCCGAAGACCGAGACCGCGCTGCATCGCGGTATCGGGATGACGGTCATGGTGGTCACGTTCCTGGTGTCGCTGCTCGTGCTCAGCCCGGCCTTCTTCCACCCGCAGCAGGCCGGGTTTCAGCTGGTGTTCGACGTCGAGTGGATCCCGGGCCTGGGGGCGCACTTCAAGACCGGCGTCGACGGGATCTCGGTGTTCCTGGTCCTCTTGACGACCTTCCTCATGCCGCTCACGCTGCTCGGCACCGGCCGGGCGATCGACAAGCACGTGCGCGAGTTCATCGCGGCGTTGCTCGTGCTCGAGACCGGCATGCTCGGGGCGTTCGTCGCGCTCGATCTGTTCCTGTTCTACGTGTCGTGGGAGGTGATGCTGATCCCGATGTACCTCCTGATCGGCATCTGGGGCGGCCAGCGCCGGCTCTACGCGTCGATCAAGTTCGTGATCTACACGATGGTCGGCTCGCTCCTGATGCTGGTGGCGATCTTCTACGTGTATGTCCAGGCGGGCGCGGTGCTCGGCGCCTACACCACCGATCTCGAGCGCCTGCTCACCGTCGCGCTGCCCTACAAAGCGCAGGTCTGGTGCTTCGCCGCGTTCGCCCTGGCGTTCGCGATCAAGGTCCCCTTGTTCCCGCTCCACACGTGGTTGCCCGACGCGCACGTCGAGGCGCCGACCGCGGGCTCGGTGATCCTGGCCGGCGTGCTGCTCAAGTTCGGCATCTACGGCTTCCTGCGCTACGCGATGCCGCTGTTCCCGCACGGCGCGGCGGTGTGGGCGCCGGCGATCTCGGTGCTCGCGGTGATCGGCATCATCTACGGGGCGTTCGTCGCGTTCGCGCAGGACGACGTCAAGAAGCTGGTCGCGTACTCGTCGGTTTCCCACCTGGGGTTCTGCGCGCTCGGCGTGTTCGCGCTGACCTCGTACGGCATCTCCGGTTCGATCTTCGCGATGCTGTCGCACGGCCTCACGACGGGCGGGCTGTTCCTCGGGATCGGCGTCCTGTACGAGCGGCGCCACACGCGACGGCTCGCCGAGTATGGCGGGATCTGGAAGCAGATGCCGGTGTTCGCCGGCCTGTTCCTCATCGTCGTGATGGGCTCGGCGGGCCTGCCGGCGCTGTCGGGCTTCGTCGGCGAGTTCCTGACCATCCTGGGGACGTTCATCGCCGGTGACACCCTGCCGCAGGGCTACAGCTTCCCGATGCCACGCCTGATGGGCGCGCTGGCCGCGACCGGCGTCGTGCTCGGCGCGATCTACTTGCTCTGGATGTTCCAGAAGGTGTTCTTCGGCAAGCTCGACAAGGCCAAGAACGGCAGGCTCAAGGATCTGGATGGCCGCGAGCTCGGCACGTTCATCCCGCTCGTGATCGGCATCTTCCTGCTCGGCCTGTTTCCCCGGCCGCTCCTGGTGGTGATGGAGCCTGCGGTGCAGAAGTTCACGCAGGACTTCAAGACCCGCGTCGCCGAGTGCGACGGGCCGGCGCATACGTTCGGCTCGGGCAAGTGCGACGGGGACCAGAAGGCCCAGGCCGATATCCAGCAGAACCTCGATAACCTTGCCAGGGGAGCCGCCGGGGTGCAGCGAACGATCGGCGGCGCCGCCGGTAATGCAGGCAGTCCCGGGGGCGCCGGAGCCGCCGGGACCGCGAGGCCCACGCCATGACGTTCAATCTCGCAGATCTGGGCTACCTCGCCCCCTACCTCATCCTCGCGGTGACGGGCATGTTGCTCGTCCTCGCCGAGGCGTTCTATCGCGCCGACGATCGCACGCCGCTCGCGTCCCTCACCGCCGCGGGGGCCTTCGCCTCGGCGATCGCCTCGGTGATCGTCTATCGCCAGCTCGGGCCCAATGAAAAGATCTCGCTGCTCAGCGACATGCTGGTCGCCGATCGCAGCGGCTACGTGCTCGCGGCGCTGTTTGCCGCGACCACCGGCCTGGCGGCGCTCAGCACGCCGGCGCACCAGCGCGAGCACGACTGGCAGATCGGCGAGTACTACGGCGTGATGCTGCTGTCGGCGTCGGGCATGGTGATGCTGGCGCACGCGGCCAACCTCGTGACCGTGTTCCTCGGCATCGAGACCATGTCGGTCGGCGTCTACGTGATGTGCGCGATGCGGCGGCGCTCGCGGCGCGGCAACGAAGCCGCGATGAAGTACTTCTTGATCGGCGCGTTCGCGACGGGCTTTCTCATGTACGGCATCGCGCTGCTCTACGGCGCGGCCGGCACGACCAAGCTCGCGCAGCTCGCGGCCGGCCTGGCCCAGACCAAGAACCCGGGCCTCGTGGTCGCCGGCGGCTTCCTGCTCATCGTCGCGTTCGGCTTCAAGGTCGCGGCGGTCCCGTTCCACATGTGGGCGCCCGATGCCTACGAAGGCGCGCCGACCCCGGTCACCGGCTTCATGGCCGCCGCGGTCAAGGCCGCCGCGGTCGCCGCGATGATCCGCGTGTTCGGTACCGCGCTCGGCGGCGACGTCGTGCCGTTCGGCACGCTCGGCTGGGCCAGCCCGCTCGTCGTGATCGCGGCGCTGACGATCACGATCGGCAATATCTCGGCGGTGCGCCAGGACAACATCAAGCGCATGCTCGCCTACTCGTCGATCTCGCACGCGGGCGTGCTGCTCGTCGGGATCTGCGCGCTCGGCCTCGGCTCGCCGACCGCGAACACGAGCCTCATCTACTACCTCATCACGTACAGCGTCGCGACGATGGGCGCGTTTGCGATCGTCGCCTACGTCGGCTCGCGCGGCCGCGAGCGGCTGCTCGTCGACGACTGGGCCGGCCTGGGCGCGCAGCACCCCGCGGTCGCCCTCGCCATGACGATCCTGCTCCTGTCGTTCGGCGGCATCCCCCCGACCGGCGGGTTCTTCGGCAAGTTCTACATCTTCAAGGCGGCGATGGAGGTCTACGACGGCCAGCTCCTGTGGCTCGTGGTGATCGGCGTCATCAACTCGGCGATCAGCATCTACTACTACCTGCGGATCGTCACCGCGATGTACTTCCGCGAGGCGAACCAGCCGTTCACGCCGACGCGGTCCTCCGGCCTCATGTTCGTGATCGCCGTGTGCCCGCTCCTGGTCCTCGAGCTCGGCATCATGCCGGGCTGGTGGCTGCGGCTCGTAGGCTAAAGCGGCGAGCGGAGCGACCATGACCGCGCTGCGGGAGCTGGCGAAGGCGGCGGGGATCGATCCCGAGTATCAGGGGTGGACCGGCAAGCCGGTCGCGTCGAGCGACGAGGCGCTGGTCGCGATGCTGCGGGCGCTCGCCCCGGATCTCGGCATCGTGTTCGAGGGCCCCGATGATGCCCCGGCCGCGATCGCCGCGATCGAGCGGGCACGCTGGGCCGAGATCGTCCCGCCGGTCGTGATCGGCTGGGACGGTGAGCTCCTCGTCCCGTTCTCGGTGCCGGCCGAGCTCGATGAGCCCTGGGAGGTCGTGGTCACGACCGAAGCCGGCCGCACGGTCCGCGCGCACGGCCGGCTGTTCGAGCTGCCCGCCGAGCACCACGCGTGGCCGGGCGGCACGGTGCACTGCGTGCGGTGCGCGCGCATCTGGCTCGATCGCGAGCTGGGCTATCACACGATCCAGTGGCAGCTGGCCGGCGCGCGGGGCGAGGCCTTCGCGATCGCGGCGCCGCGGCAGGCGTTCGGCGGACCGGGGACCGGGCCGAAGCGCTGGGGCGTGTTTGCGCCGATCTATGGCCTCGCCAGCGCCGCGAGCGGGCAGGCGGGTGACCTCGGCAACCTGGGCCGGTTGTTCGCGCAGGTCGCGGGCCGCGGCGGCCGCTACGTGGCGACCCTGCCGATCCTCGCGGCCTCTCTGGACGAGCCGTGCGAGTTCTCGCCGTACGCACCGGCGAGCCGGATGTTCTGGAACGAGCTCTACCTCGATCTCGCGGCGCTTGCCGCCGAGCTCGGCGTGGCGCCGCCGGCCGCACCTCCGATCGTCGCGGGTACCCGGATCGACTACCGCGCGCACTACCACTGGCGCCGCCAGGCCCTCGATCCGATGGCCGAGCGGTTGTTCGCCACGCGCGGCGACGAGATCGATGCGTGGGCCGCCGAGGCCGGCGTCTACGACTACGCTGCCTTTCGGGCGTTCGGCGAGACCACGCAGAAGGCCTGGCGTGGCTGGCCGGCGAGGTGGCGCGACGGGGCACCCGTGGCCAGAAGCCGCGCCGACGCGATCGCCCTTGGCGCAGACGCCGCGCGCGTGACCACCCACGCCGCCGCGCAGTGGGCGATGCAGCACCAGCTCCACCAGCTCGCGGGCGGCCCGGTCAGCCTCTACCTCGATCTTCCGGTCGGCGTGAACGGCGATGCCTACGAGGTCTGGCGGCACCGCCGGCTGTTCCTGACCGACCTGTCGGCCGGCGCGCCGCCCGACGCGCTGTTCCTCGGCGGTCAGGACTGGGGCCTGCCGCCGGTCTCGCCGATCGCCCAGCGCCGCGATCGCTACCGCTACCTCATTCGCTGCGTCCGCCACCACATGCGGGTGTCCGGCATGCTGCGGATCGACCACGTGATGGGCCTGTTCCGCCTGTACTGCGTGCCCCTCGGGCGCCCCGCCACCGACGGCGTCTACCTCCGCTATCCGTCCGACGAGCTGCTCGCGGTCCTGACCCTCGAGTCGAGCCGCGCCCGCTGCGCGCTCGTCGGCGAGGACCTCGGCACCGTGCCCGACCAGGTACGGCCCGCGATGGCGCGCCACGGCCTGTTCCGGTTGCACGTCGGCCAGTGGTACCTGCCCGCCCAGCCGGGCTGTGCGCCGGCGCCGGCGCCGCCCGAGTCGGTCGCGAGCCTCAACACCCACGACACCGCGACCTTCGCCGGCTGGTGGCGGGGCGCCGACATCGACGATCGCCGCGACCTCGGCCTCATCACCGACGCGCAGGACGTCGAGGAGCGCGTCGCCCGCGATCGGGCCCGCACGGCGCTCCTGGCGTTCACCAGGCCCGAGATCAGCGACGGCGTCCTGACCGACGTCGAGCGCGCCATGATCGCCGCGACCGCGGATCTCGCGGCCGGGCCCGCCGAGGTCATGCTCGTCGCGCTCGACGATCTCGCGCTCGATCCGGTCCCGCACAACGTCCCGGGGACCACCTTCCAGCGGCCCAACTGGCAGCGACGGGTCGAGGGCTGGGCCGACGCGCTCGACGAGAGGCGCGCCTCGCCCGCGGCGGCGGCCGCGATCGCGGCGGTGGTGGCCGTCCGCCGCCCGCCGCGCTGACCGCTGATCCACGAGACGTCGCGGCGTGGCGAGGCCCCCCCTGACGGTGCGATGGCTTCGCCGGAAATGCGAAAAATTCTCTCGTTCCGGCGTAGGGGTATTCGTGACCGCCTGCTGTAAATCCTCATTTCGCGACTAGCGGTGGTTACTGGGTCTGGCGCAGCGCCGGAACGTTAATTGCAAAGCGTCTGGGCATGTACATCTCACTGCAACATGATCAAGCAACGGTCCTGCGGGAAATCTTGCAGTCCTCGCTACGTGAATTGCGGATCGAGAGCTCGCGAACGGACACCCACGATTTCCGGGACAAGCTCCACGCGCGCGAGCACCTCGTCGAATCGATCCTCGCGAAGCTCTCCGGTGACGAGCGCGCGCGGGTTGATTGAGGCAGGATGCGTACCCGGCCCGAGCGCTTGAGCGCAGTCTCGAAGTCGCGTGCTCTCCATGGCGCGAACAAGGGGATCGTGTGGGTTCCTGGAGGTCGCCGTGGTGGTAGGTACCCGAGGATTTCCGTAGGAGTGGGAGTGGCCATGGCCAAGGACAAGCAGGCGCCGCGATCGCGCGTCGTCAGTCCGCGATCGCGCATCGTCCGTAAGGACCTGTTCCGCGCGGCGGCACGGCACGCCGAGTTCGGCGCCAAGGTCCTGGAGGTCGCGCCGGTCCTGATCCTCCTGCTCGACGCCCACGGCGCGATCCAGTATGTCAATCCGTTCTTCGAGCGGCTGACCGGGTATCAGCTCGACGAGATCCGGGGCAAGGACTGGTTCGAGACCTTCGTGCCGCCGCGGGACCGAGCGCGCATGCGCGCCCTGTTCCCGCACAGTTTCGGGGACAAGTCGTTGCGCGGCAACGTGAACCCGATCGTCACCCGTGCCGGCGAGGAGCGCGACATCGAGTGGACCGAGGAGGTGCCTTGCGATCCCTCGGTGCTCGTGGTCGGCCGTGACGTGACCGAGCGCAGGGCCGCCGAGGACGCGCTCCGCGTGAGCGAACAACGCTTCGCCGAGGCGCAGCGGATCGCGGGGGTCGGGATATGGCAGCTCGATCTCGTGACGCGGGCGCGGTGGTGGTCGGACGAACTGTACCGCATCGCCGGCATTCCGATCGGGACGCCGGTGACCCAGGGGCCGTCGCCCAGCCTGATCCACCCCGACGATCGCGACTTGTTCGACAAGGCGTTCGCGGCGGCGCTGGCCGAGGGCGGGGCGGAGGTCGAATTTCGTATCGTGAGACCCGACGGCGAGGTGCGAGATGTCTACAGCCGGGCCACGACCACCTACGACGAGACCGGCAAGCCCCTCCTGATGGCGGGCACCAACCAGGACATCACCGAACGCAAGCGCACCCAGGAGGCGGCGCGACGGACGTCGGAGCTCCTGGCGACCGTCGTCGCCGGGGCGCCGATCGTGCTGTTCGCGCTCGACCGGGACGGCCGGGTCACCCTCCTGGAGGGGCGCGGGCTCGACGATCTCGGCGTCAAGCCCGGCGCGCTGGTGGGCGCAAGGGCGACCGACCTCTACGCGAAGGTGCCGAGGTTCCTCGAGGCATTCCAGCGGGCGCTCGCGGGTGAGCAGACCGTGCTGGCATCGACCGTCGGAGCCATCGAGTTCGAGGCGGTGTATACCCCGAGCGTCGATGCGCGCGGACAGATCGACGGCGTGATCGGGGTCGGCTTCGACGTGACCGAGCGCAAGCGGGCCGAGGTCGAGCTGCATGCGAGCGTCACGGCGCAGCAGCGGCTCGTCGCCGAGCTCCGCGAGAACGATCGCCGCAAGAACGACTTCATCGCGGTCCTGTCTCACGAGCTGCGCAACCCGCTGTCGGCGATCCGGAACGGGCTGGACGTGCTCGATCGCTCGGGCCCGGAAAGCGACCAGGCGCGGCGCGCCGCCGGCATCGTCGACCGCCAGGTCACGCAGCTCGCCCGCCTGGTCGACGATCTGCTCGACGTCAGCCGGATCACCCAGGACAAGATCCAGCTCCAGCGCGCGCCGCTCGATCTCGATGACCTCGTGCGTGCGGTCGTGGACGACCACCAGGCCTTGTTCGCGAGCCGCGGCCAGCGGCTCGAGGCGACCTTCGCCGGGGCGCCCGTGATCGTGCGTGGCGACGCCGCGCGGCTCACGCAGGTGGTCGGCAACCTGCTCCACAACGCGGCCAAGTTCACGGCGGCGGGTGGGCTCACGCGCGTCTCGGTCGCGTGCGACGCCGCCTCGGCCCGCGCGGTGCTGCGCGTGGTCGATACCGGCGCGGGCATCGAACCCACGATGATCGCGCGGATGTTCCAGCCGTTCGCGCAGAGCGATCGCACGCTCGCGCGAAGCATGGGTGGGCTCGGGTTGGGCCTGACGCTCGTCAAGGGGCTGGTCGAGCTGCACGGCGGCGATGTCAGCGTGCACAGCGAGGGTGAGGGGCGGGGCGCCGAGTTCGTCGTACGCTTGCCGCTCGATGGATCGGCGGATCGGCCGACCGCATCCTCGGCGGGCCCGGCGGCGGCGCGCGAGGCGCGGAGGGTCCTCGTGATCGAGGACAACGTCGACGCCGCGGAGACCCTGGCCGCGCTCCTCGAGCTCGAGGGTCACCTCGTGAAGGTCGCCCACGACGGTCCGCCTGGCATCCAGATCGCGCGCGAGCTCCGCCCCGACCTCGTGCTGTGCGACCTCGGCCTCCCCGGCATGAGCGGCTTTGAGGTCGCACGCGAGCTTCGGGCCGACGAGTCGCTGCGCTCGGTGCGGCTCGTCGCGCTCTCGGGCTACGCGGCGCCGGAGGACGTGGCCCGAGCACGCGCCTCGGGCTTCGACCAGCACCTCGCCAAGCCGGTCACCCTCGACCGCCTCCGTAACGTCCTCGCGGCCGCTCGCTACCAGCACGCCGGCTCCTCGAGCTCGTAGATCGGCCCGGCCGTGGCGGCCGGACAGGCGCGCACACGGTGACGCCGAGCAGAAACTTTCTCGACGCGCGCCGAGCAGGCGCGCCGCCTGGCGGCGGGTAACGGCGACGAGCCGCGGCGGTCGACCGGCGTGCGAGGCACCTCGTGCGGCGGTTTTTGGTTCGGGTGCCTGCGACGGGGTAGCCGTCGATCCGCGATGGGGGCGGCGTGGCGGCGTGCGCCGCGGGGTATAGTGCGAGGCCCATGGCCGCGAGAAAACCACCCGAGAGCTGGTTCTGGTCGCACGACATCAAGTCCGATCAGATCGACAGCGTGCTCATGCCGGGCATGCGGCTGGTCCGGTTGTCGAGCTACGGCACCGGCGCCGCGCGGCGGTTCGCCGCGCTCGTGTGGAAGGAGCCCGGCGCCGGGCGAACGTACGCGCTCGATCTCGACGCGGCGGCGCTCGAGGCAAGGATACGCGACACCGGCGCGCGGCCGGTCGGGATCACGGTCGATGCCGGCGCCGCGCCGCCGCGGTTCACGGTCGTGCTGGAAGCCGGTCCGGGGCCGCTGTCCAGCGTGCACGTCGATCTCGACGAGGCCGGCGTGCGCGCGCTGCTCGACGATCACCACGGTGTCGCCGACTTCGCGACCTACGTGGTCGCCGGGGTCCGCAAGTACGCCGTGATCGTCGAGGAGCGGCCGGGGCCGTCGTGGCTGTTCACCGGCGTCACCGCGCACGATCTCGATGCCAAGCTCCTGGAGCTCGGCGCGACGCTCGTGCGGCTGCGCGCCTACGCGGCGGGGGGCAAGCCGCAGTTCGCCGCCGTCGCCGAGCGATCGCGGGTCACCGGCTGGGCCTGGTACGCCGATCTCGACGCCGACGGCGTGGCGAGGAACCTCGAGGGCAACAGCGCGTATCCGTTCGATCTCGACGCCACGCGCGGCGAGCGCGGGGTTCGCTTCACCGTGGTCATGTACCGTGACCGCTGAGCCGTGGTGAAGGGGACCTGACGTGCCGGAGTTCGGACCCTACGAGACGCCCGAGGCGTTGCTGCGTGATCAGCTGTGGCGGTGCTGGCTGGGTGTCGAGTATCAGATCCGGCAGCGCTGGGCCATGGGGGCGTTGCCGCTCACCGGCGATGACGGGGCGTCGCCGGCGTGGGCACCCGAGCACGTGGCCGGGGTGTTTCGCTCGGCGCTCTGCGAGTATCGCGGCGAGCCGCTGCTCGAGGGCAACGACGCCGGGGCCAACGTCGTGCACGCTGCGTATCGCCATCACTCGATGCTGATGGAGGCGCGGATCCAGGCGACGCTCGCCGCCGGGGTCCGGCTGCCGTACCTCGAGCTCTGCGTCCGCTTCGGGCTCACGCCCGCGCAGCGGCTGACGCTCAGCTTCGCGCTGATGCCCGAGATCGATCCGAAGCTCCTGATCGCGTATCGCTACCTGAGCAGCGATCCGAGCTGCCGGAGCCTCGACGCGCGCCTGCTCGCCATGCTGGTCTACGATACGTCGGAGAGCCGCGCCGACATGTCGCGCGATCTGGCGCCGACATCGCCGCTGCTGCTGTATCGCCTGATCGAGCTGGACGAGACCGCGGGGACGTACGACTCGGTGCTGTTCCGGCGGCTGCGCCCGGCGGCGCGGCTGGTCCAGCTGCTCGCCGGGGACAATAGCCAGCTCGATCCGCAGCTGTCGGATGTCGCCGAGCTGCGCAGCGGCGCCGCCCTCGCGCTGTTCCCCGAGGCGCTGATCGCGCGGGCCGCGGCGGCGCTGTCGTCGCCCGAGGCGCTGCTGGTGCTGCAGGGCGTGCGCGGCGCGGGCAAGCGCCTGCTCCTGCAGGTGGCCGCGGCGCGGATCGGGCGCAAGCTCTTGCTCATCCAGGGCAGCGGGCTCGCGGCGATGCCGCCGGGGCAGGCACGGCCGGTGCTGCGCAGCATCCTGCGCGAGTGCCGGCTGCTCGATGCGATCCCGGTGATTCCGGATCTCGACGACGTCATCGCGCGCGGCGACGATCGCAGCGAGGTGCCGGCGTTCGTCACCCAGCTGGCCGCCGAGCACCAGGGCGCGATGGCCGTGACGCTCGGCCGCGATCGGATGCCCCGGCTCGATTTTCGGCCGCTGGTGCAGTTCGCGCTGGAGGTGCCCTCGCTGGGCGAGCGCATCACGCTGTGGCAGCACCACGTGCCGGATCTGAGCGAGCCGGATGCCGAGGCGCTGGCGTCGCGGTTCGCGGCCCCCGGGGGGGTGATCACCCTCGCCGCACGCGCTGCCCGGGCGGCACGCGCGGAGGCGGACGGTCCCCCCGACCTCCCGGCGCTCGATGTCGCGGTGCGTAATCAGCTCCACGATCGGCTGGTCCGCCTGGGACGTAAGCTGGATTCCGCTTTCGAGTTCACCGATCTCGTGGTCGATGACGAGACCCAGGCGGCGCTCCACGAGATCGTCGGCTGCCTGCGCGAGCGGCGAAAAGTCCGTGAACGCTGGGGATTTCGGGGAGCCGCCGGGGTGTCGGTGCTGTTCTCCGGCGACCCGGGAGTGGGCAAGACCATGAGCGCGACGGTCATCGCCCGGCGGCTGGGCCTCGCGATCTACGAGATCGATCTGTCGCGGGTGGTCTCGAAGTGGCTCGGCGAGACCGAGAAGAACCTGAGCGAGGTTTTCGACGCGGCCGAGCCCGGGCACGCAGTTTTGCTGTTCAACGAGGCAGATTCCTTGTTCGGGAAGCGTACGACAGAGGTCAAGTCGTCAAACGACCGGTACGCGAACATGGAGACGAACTACCTGCTGCAGCGCCTGGAGCGGTTTGGCGGCCTCGCCATCCTGACCACCAACCTGAGCGGTGCAGTGGATCCGGCGTTTCGCCGGCGCTTTGCGTACGACGTCCAGTTCACGTTCCCGGATCCCGAGATGCGCGCGGAGCTGTGGCGTCGCGCGATCCCCAGGACCGCGGAGGTCGCGAAGATCGATTTCGAGGAGCTGGGTGAGCGCTTCGAGCTGTCGGGTGGGTTCATCAAGGTGGCGGCCGAGCGCTCGGCGTTTCAGGCGGCGGCGATGGGGGAGCCCATGTCGATGAACGGCATGGTCGAGACCGTCAACCGGATGTACCGTGAACGCGGAAAACTGACCGCCGTCGGCAGGTTGGAGTAACTCCATGCAAGAACACGATCAGCAGCACAGCTCGCAGCACGACGAGGCCGTCACCGCGGCGGCGGCCCACGATCCGCAACCGGCGGTCGAGGCGCAACCCAGGGCGCAGGCGGCCCCACCCGCGGCCAGCTTTGCCGAGCTGACCGGCCAGCCGGCCGTGGCCGCCGGGGCGAAGGCCGAGGCGAAGGCCGAGGATGTGCCGCTGTCGAACGTCGACGCGATGATCGAGCAGCTCGCGCACGGCATGGTGGCCAAGGAGCTTGATTCGAAAGACGAGCACTTCCTCCAGGTCAACGGCTACAAGGCGATGCCGATCATCCGCGGCGTCCACGAGTTCGTGATGCGCACGTTCATGCCGATCCAGGCGGGCAAGCCGCCGATCGTCGCGTTCCGCGGCACGGTGCCCACGAAGGCCCAGACGGTCATCGCCGATCTCGATCCGAGCGGGATCGGCATGTATCAGTTCAACCCCAACCGCGCGCTGATCGATGGCCAGCTCGCGGCGGCGGCCCAGGCGGGGCCGGTCATCTCGTCCGGGCACAGCCTTGGCGGGGCGCTCGCGCAGATCGCCGCGGCGACCTTCCCGGATCGGGTGGAGCGCATCGTCACGTTCCAGGCGCCCGGCGTGTCCAAGGAGATGGCGAAGAAGGTCGCGGACTACAACGAGGAGCACCCTGACAAGGCGATCGAGTCATCGCACCATCGCGTCAAGGGCGATCTGGTCCCGATGGGCGGCGAGGCGCTCACGCCCGGCGTGATCCACAATCACGAGATGACCGGCGGCAGTAAACTATCCCGTAACCCGCTCGCCAAGCATACGTCGATGCCGCTCGCGGAAGAGGAGATCGCCGAGGGCCACGACGTGCCGGTCCACGGCGACGGCGCGCATGGCAGCGTCGAGACCGGCGACGTCAGCACCGAGAAGGCCAATGCCGACAAGTCGCAGATCATCGAGCACGTTCGCACCGGCGTGGGCGAGGTGGTCTTCGGCGTCGGCGGCGTGATCCACGGCATCGGGGACGTGATCCACAAGATCACGCACTAGCGCGCGCGCCGGCGCCGCCAGAGCACCGCGAGGACCAGGGCGCTCATCGCGATCGACCCGTCGGGCGTGGTCTGCGCCCGGCAGCAGCCGCCGCGCCTGCTGGTCCGCTTGCTGCGCAAGACCGTGGGCTTGCCCTCGGCGGACACGCCGTTGGGCTCCTCCGGATCGGCGGTCACCGTGCAGGCCTCGTCGAGCGTGACGATCACCGGCCGGGCCGACAGCGTGCCACCCGCCGCGACGGTCACGGCGCAGGCGTCGCCGCTGGGCGTCGCGGTGACGCTCGCCTTGCCGTCGGTCGCCGGGGCGTCGAGCACGACGTGGGTGACCGCCTTGCCCTTGGGAGCGCGATAGGTGAGCTCGTGGTTCGGCTGGTTCGGCCACACGACGACGGCGTCGCGGGTCCCCTGGATGCGCACGCCGGAGAAGCCGTCGCCGGCGATCGGGCTGTGGCTCGCCGCGGTCGCCGCGGTCCTGGCACCGGTCGCCTCGATCACGTGGATCGCGCGCGGTTCAGGGCCGGCGATCTCGACGTGATAGTCGGTCACCGGGAGCCGTGCCGCATCGCAGTTGCCGCGCGTGGTGCCCTCCTTGAAGCAGTCCTTGAGCTTGGTCCGGATGACCGACGGGGTGTGGGCGCCGCTGATCGTGACGCGCGCATCGTTGATCGTCGCCGTCGCCGTGCCCGCCTGGTCGATCGCGAGCTCCGCCGGGACGCGGAACCGCAGGTACATCTTGCGATCGTCATCTCCGGTCGTCGCGCGATCGAGGACGACCAGCGACGCATCGTGGCCATCGGCGCTCGGCAGGAGCACGAAGTCGCGGAGCGCCTCGGGGATGTCGGACTTGCGCTCCTGGAGCCGGTACGCGTCGGCGTAGTCGCAGCGCGCGGCGACCACGCCGCCCTTGGTCTTGGTGGCCCACCGCCAGGCGACGTCCTCGCCCCACGCGCCCTGGCTCGGGAGGTAGTTGGGGAGCTTGTGCTGGAACTGCTTCGACATCACGGTCGGCGCATTGCCGGTCAGGGTCGACAGCGACCCGTAGGGCGACGGATCGACGATCAGATCCGCGCTACCGCGCGACAGCACGAAGTTGCCGGCGTTGGGGCCACGGTGATCCAGGCTGTTCAGCGCGCACGAGGCGACGAACCAGATCGCGTGCTCGTCCCAGGAGGTGCGCGTGAACAGGGTCGCGGTCGCCGTCGTCTGGTACCAGGTCGGCCATCCCGTGCGCGGCGCGGGCTGCCCCGGCTCACCGACCGCCGCGAGCGCGTCGTAGAGCAGGTAGTTCGTGTCGGTCAGCTTGAGGCGCGCGATCTCACCCTTGGCCCACTTCTTGTCGTTGGGCGTCGCGTCGCCGAGCGCGATCGCGTCGAGCGTGAGGACGTTCGACGGCATGTATGCGTGCTCGTCGTCGAAGTCGCCGCCGGCCCACATCCGGTCGCTCGGCGTCAGCGCATAGATCTGCCGGCGCAACAGGCTCGTCAGCCACGGCGTGACGCCATCGACCGCGAGCCCGTGCGACCGGGCGACCCGCGCGGCCAGCGCGTACTCGGCGACCGACAGCGGCCCGTACTGCCAGCCCTCGTTCCAGTCACCACCGTCGAGGGCGCCGCCGATCGACAGCGCGGCGGCCATGTCCTTGGCCCACAACTCGTCGGCGACGAACTTCCACAGCTCCGGCCCGGACTCCTCGGCGGCCTCGCCGCCCTGCGCGATCGCGACCAGCGTCGCGCTGATCAGGAAGCCGGCCTGGTAGTTGGTGCCCGGATCGCGCGGGTGATACCCCTTCTCCTTGTACCAGCCGAGCCAGGCCGCGAAGCGCTGGCGCGCGCGCGCGCGGAGCTCGGGCGTCATGCCCGGCGCGTCGTGCAGCCAGTCATACGCGATGGCGGCGTACGGCGCGAGGTTGCGGATCGGGTAGCCGCTGTCGCGCCGGGCCGCCTGGTCGCCGCCCTTGCCGTCGCCGATCTTGTCGAGATCGTCGATCAGCGCGGTGAGGTACTTGAGAGACGAGGTCACGTACTCGCGCTTGTCGGTCGCCGCCCACGCGACGAGGCACGCCTGCAGCATCTTCGACCATTCGGAGCCCATGTAGGAGGCGCCGTCGTGGTTGTGGGTGCTGCGATCTTCGTCGCACAGCGCGATCGCGTCGTGCACCGGGCCGTGGCTATCCTTGACCTGGGCCTTCCAGGCGGCGCGCAGGTTGGCGTCGAGCAGCATCCGAGGATGCGGGCCGGACGGCTCGGGAGGGGTCGCCGAAGCGACGCTGGTCATGAGGAGGAGGGCGGCCAGAGATCGCACGCGGCGAGCGTACTGCCGGATGGCGTCGGGCGCAGAGGCACGCGCGGGCAAACGCGTTACACCCTGGCCGGAAACGATCGACGCGGCCGCTACTCCCGGCGTCGCGAGGCCGGCGATCGCGCCCGGGTCGACCGCGCCACCGCCTACCCGTCGACGTCGGCGGGCTTCTTCTCGTAGCGCTTGCGCACGTTGTGATCGAGGATCGCCTTGCGCAGGCGGATCGACTGCGGCGTGACCTCGACCAGCTCGTCGTCGTTGATGAACTCGAGCGCGTACTCGAGCGTGAGCTGGCGCGGCGGCGCGAGCACGAGCTTCTCGTCGGCCGCGGTCGTCCGGATGTTGGTGAGCTTCTTGGCCTTGCTCGGGTTCACGACGAGATCGTTGTCGCGCTGGTGGATGCCGACGATCATGCCGGAGTAGACGTGGACGTTCGGCCCGATGAACATCTGGCCGCGCTCCTGGAGGTAGAACAGGCCGTAGGCGTTGGACATGCCCTCCTCGCTGGCGACCAGGACGCCGTTCTGGCGCGTCCGGATGTCGGCGCCCTGCGGGCCGTACTCGGCGAACTGGGTGTACAGCACGCCGGTGCCGCGGGTATCGGTCATGAACTGCGAGCGGTAGCCGATCAGGCCGCGCGCGGGGATCCGGTACTCGAGGCGGACCCGGCCGGGCGCCGACGGTCGCATCTCGCGCATCACGCCGATCCGGCGGTTCAGCTCGGAGACCACCGGCCCGACATAGGCCTCGTCGAGATCGATCACGGCGTCCTCGTACGGCTCGGTGACCTTGCCATGGTCGTCGTACTGCAAGATCACCTGCGGCTGCGACACGCAGACCTCGTAGCCCTCGCGCCGCATCGTCTCGATCAGGACCGAGAGGTGGAGCTCGCCGCGGCCCGAGACCTTGAACACGCCGGCCTCGGCGGTCTCCTCGACCCGCAGGGCGACGTTGCTCTTGAGCTCGCGATCGAGGCGCTCGCGCAGGTTGCGCGACGTGACGTACTTGCCCTCCCGGCCGGCGAACGGCCCGTCGTTGACCTGGAAGTTCATCGTGATGGTCGGCGCGTCGATCTTGAGCAGCGGCAAGATCGTCGGCTCGGCGATCGAGGTGATGGTCTCGCCGACGTTCAGGTTCTGCATGCCGGTGAACGCGACGATGTCGCCGGCGAGCGCCTCGGCGAGCTCGAACCGCTTGAGGCCCTGGAAGCCGAGCACCTTCTGGACCCGGAACTCTTCTTTCTTGCCGTCGCGGTGGGCGAGCAGGACGCGATCGCCGACCTTGGCGCGCCCGCCGCGCATGCGGCCGATCGCCATGTAGCCGAGGTAGTCGTCGTAGTCGAGGGTCGCGACCTGCATGAGCAGCGGCGCGTCGAGATCGCCGACCGCGGGCGGGACTTTCTCGACGATGAGGTCGAGCATCGGCCCCAGATCCTTGGGCGCTTGCCCGAGCTCCCGGATCGCGTAGCCCTGGCGGCCGGACGCATAGATCACCGGGAAGTCGAGCTGGGCGTCGCTGGCGCCGAGCGACATGAACAGCTCGAACACCTGGTCCATCACGTCGTGCGGATCGACGCCGGGGCGATCGATCTTGTTGACGACGACGATCGGCGACAGGCCCATCTCGAACGCCTTCTGGGTCACGAACCGGGTCTGCGGCATCGCGCCCTCGTAGGCGTCGACCAGGAGCAGCACGCTGTCGACCATGCCGAGCACGCGCTCGACCTCGCCGCCGAAATCGGCGTGGCCCGGGGTATCGACGATGTTGATCCGCGTGCCCTTCCAGGTCACCGCGGTGCACTTCGAGAGGATCGTGATGCCACGCTCGCGCTCGAGGTCGTTGGAGTCCATCGCGCGCTCGGCGACGACCTCGCCGGTGCGGAAGGTGCCGGCCTGCTTGAGCAGGCCATCGACCAGGGTGGTCTTGCCGTGGTCGACGTGCGCGATGATGGCCACGTTTCGGATGCTGGGAGCGGACATAGCTACTTCCTGGGCGCCTGATCTCGCGCGGACCCATCTTGGGGCGCGGGCGCCGGCCCGACCCTCGAGCTCGCCAGGCGATGACACGCGGCGAGAGCCCGGACCTCGGGGATCAGCTCCGGCGCGGTGATGATCACCCCCAGCGCGAGATCCTTCGTGCCGGTGACGATCGCATCGCCGATCTTGATCGCGGCGTTCGCCGGCTCGGCACGGCGCAAGATCTCGCCGCGGCCATTGGCGATCGCGCCGTCGGCGGTGACGAGCAGGAGCGCGGTGCCGTACGGGTCGAACACCTCGACGCCCGCGTCCTGGGTATCGTGAATCCGGACGATCGCCGCGCCATCCTTGCGCAGCGTGGTGCCGTTGTCGGCGCTGTCACCGGACCACCGGCTGCTGCCGATCTGGGTGACCAGGGGCTCGGTGCCGATCAACAGCTCGTTGCCGTCGATCTCCGCGCGGCAGGGGTGGCCGGTGACGATGCGGGCGATCGTCGCACCGGCAGAACGCGCTTCGATCACCGGCCGCGGCGGCCGAGGTGGGTCCAGTTCGGACTTCCCCTGGCAGCCGGCGATGAGCGCCAAGGCAAGGACACGACGGAGCGACACAGACGGCGGGTTCATAACAGGATGCCGGTGGGTCGGCAACCCGCAGAACCTCTTGTCGGACGTGGTTTTTGTCCATCTAAATCATGTGATTCGCGATCGGTGCCGCGCCGTGATACGCCCGCTGCACATGGCGCTGGGGAATCTCGCGCTCGTCATCGCCCTTGCCATGCTGGCGGGGTGTGGCGGCAAGCCGACCCAACCGCCGCCTCCCGAGAAGAAGGACGCCGGGCCGGCCGACGGAGAAGCGGCCTTCGAGCTCGACGGTGCGCCGCTCGGGCTGCCGGAGCTCGCGGCGTTCGGCTGGCGCCGGCGCGGCGGTCAACCGGCGTTTCGGCTCGCCCGCAAGGCCGAGGCGGACGGCGAGTGGGCGACCGTCGTCACGACGTGCCGGCAGGCGCTCGCGGCCGATCCGGGCCACCTCGAAGCGGCCTGGCTGCTCGCCGTGGGGCTCGCCAAGCTCGGCAAGACCGACCAGGTGCTCGCGCCGCTGGCGCGCGCCGCGGCCGGCGACTTCGCCAGGTGGGGCCAGGCCTCGCTCGAGCTCCCCGCGCTTGCGGGCTTCCTCGCGACCCGGGTCGGTGAGGCGTGGCGCCGGCGGGTCGAGCAAGATCGCCAGCGCTATGTCGCGGCGGTCGCTCGCTCGGTGATCGTCAGCGCCGGCGGTGACCTGTACGCCTTCGAGGTCGAGACCGGGCGGTGGGTCAGGTTGATCCGCACGACCCCGAGCGTCCTCGGGGCGCTCGCGGTGCCGGCGGCCGGCAAGATCGCCTACGTGGCGCGCACCCAGCTGGCGGGCAAGCGCGAGCTGGCGGTCGGCGTGATCGACCTCGCGCACGGCAAGAGCTCCGGAGCGGTCGGGCTCGGCACGGCGGGGCCGATCACGATCGCCTACAGCGCGAAGCCGCCGGTCGGGTTCTGGATCGGCGCCGGCCTGCCGCGGGCGATCGCGTGGCGCCAGCTCGACGACGACTATCGCCTCCAGGCGTTGCCGGCGCGGACGCCGCGGCCGAGCGGGCCGTGGCTCGATGTCTCCGCGAAGGGCTCGGTGCGCCTGCACGCCCTGCCGCCCAACGTGACCGCCGACTGGGACGACCAGTCGCTCGCCAGCGCGATCCGGATCGGGACGTCGAACCGCGTGGTGTCGGTGGCGAGCCCGGGCCTGATCGACGGCAACACCGCGGCGTGGTCGCCCGATCGCGTGCACCTGGCGTTCGTCGCGCAGCTCGACGATCATTGCACCGCCGGCGCGGTCAACACGGCGGCGTTCGTCGCCGACGCCGCGACCGGCGGCACCCGGGAGCTCGAGCGCGCGGCGGGCGGCATCGCGCTGCAGTGGCTCACCGAGCGCAAGGTCGTGATCGCCGGCGATCACGGCGTGACGATCCGCAGCCTCGATGACGGCGTGCCGCCGATCGTGATCGAAGGCGCGACCGGCCTCATGAGCCCGCGCGAGCGGCCGCGCTGCGCGCCCGTGGAGCCCGCGGACACGCCGCCCGAGGGCGCCGGCGGCTCGCGGGACGATGTCGAGCCGGCAGAACCGGCCGTGGGTGATGAACCGGCGGACGCAGGTGTCGTCGATGCCCGCTGATCCGGTGAAGAGCTGACACGGATCGCACGGCGCGACGGGCACTTGGCCAAGGTCCGACCGCTGGCACAGCGGCTGCTCTATCTGGCCTCGTGAACAACACCCGAGAGCTCGTTGCCGCCGGTGCCGGTGGCGCAGTGGGCAGCCTCCTCGACGTCTCCGTCCTCGTCCTCATGGTCGAGCACGGCGCGCCGATCGCAGGGGCGGCGTTCTGTGGTGCAGCCGCGGGTGCGGTGATGAACTTCGCGCTCAACAAGTACTTCGCCTTCCAGGATCGCTCGCCGATCCACGGCCGGCAGCTCGCGCGCTTCGGCCTGGTGGCCGTGGCGACCGCGATGCTGATGGCGTTCGCGATGCAACTCGTCGCCGTGAAGCTCGGCGTGCCGTACTTGCTCGCCAAGCTGATCTGCGCCGCGATCGTGTTCGCGGTGTGGACCTACCCCGCGCAGCGCCGGCTCGTGTTCCGGCGCCCCGCGCATGCCGTTTGATTCAAGGAGCCAGCCATGTCGACCTCGATCCCGTTCGTGGATCTCTCGATCGTCGTGCCCGCCTATAATGAAGAGCACCGCCTGCCGCCGACGCTCGCGCGGCTCCACGCCTACCTGTCCGCCCAGCCCTTGCGCTACGAGATCGTCGTCGTGGATGACGGTTCGCGCGACGCGACCTGTGCCGTGGTGCAGGCGGCCATGGCGAGCATCCCGAACCTCCGGCTCGTGCGGCAGACCCCCAACCGCGGCAAGGGCGCCGCGGTGCGCCTCGGCATGCTCGCCGCGCGCGGCCAGATCCGCGTGATGAGCGACGCCGACGGCTCGATGTCGCCCGACCAGCTGCCGCGCCTGCTCGCGCCGATCACCGCCTGCAAAGCGGAGGTCGCGATCGGCTCGCGCTATGCCGAGGGCGCCAGGAGCAACATCGAGCAGCCGTGGTATCGCGTGCTGTGGAGCCGGATCGCCAACACGGCCGTCCAGCGCTCGCTGGTCCCCGGCGTGCGCGACACCCAGTGCGGCTTCAAGGCATTCACCGCCGAAGCGGCGCGCGATCTGTTCGCCCGCGGCCGGATCGACGGCTGGGCCTTCGATCTCGAGATCCTCGCGCTTGCCCGGCGCGCCGGCTACGCGATCGCCGAGGTCGGCGTCGAGTGGACCGACGACCGCCGCTCCCGGGTCAACCCGCTCAAGGACATGTGGAAGGTCGTCCGCGAGGCGATGACGATCCGCAAGAACCTCCGCCGCGGCGTCTACAACCAGGCCGTCCCCCGCGCGCTCCCCGCCGCCGCATAGCCGGCTTCCGCAGGATCCGATCGGGGCGTATCCAGATCTTGACGCCCTCGCGAACCCTGGCGTGCTAGGTGCGTGGCTTGTCGCTGCCGCCGCCGCCGACCGGCATGATCGTCGCCATCATCGTGGCGACGTGCTTCTCTTCACCGTCCTTGACCGCAAAGACATCGGCGGTGGTGACGACGAGGCGAGCCGACGCCTTGATGACCCGGCCACGGCCCACGAGCTTGTCACCGACGGCAGGGGCGAGCAGATGAAGCTTGTACTCGGCGGTGACGACGTCACCGACCACCGAGGCGGCGGCCCAGGCGCACGCGTTATCGGCCACGCAGCCGACGATCGCTCCGTGGGCGTAGCCATGGTGCTGCGTCAGCTCCGGCCGGATCTGCACGACGAGCTCTGCGGACCCACCCGAGCACGCGAGGATCTCCGTGCCAAGAAACGCCGTGAACGGCGACTTCTTGATGACCTCCTTCATGATCTCCAACGTGGCAACTTGACGACCCTGGATAGGTTCCATCGCTCACTCCTTTTCGGTCACTCGGAATACGAACTCAGTCCGTCTCTACAGCTCGTCTTCGCGGTATTACACGCTACACCAAGGATAGAACGAGGTCACGAGTTCCAGACCGGGATCTTGCCGTCGAGGAAGCTTTGTCTCGACAAGCGGCGCTGGACCTTTCCGCTCGTGGTCTTGGGAACGGCGCCCGCCTTCGCGAGGAAGACCGTGTGCGCCGTCACCTCATGCTCCGCGGCCACCGCTTTTCGGATGTCCCCGACGATGGCATCCACCTCGAGCTTGCCGGCATACGCCGGGTCCACCTCCTGGACGACCACCAGTTGCTCGTCGCCGGGTCCACCGATGGTGAAGGCGACGACACAGCCGGGCCGGAGCGCCGGGTGGCTCTGCTCCACCGTCTTCTCGATGTCATGAGGATAGTGGTTGCGTCCGAACAGGATGATGACGTCCTTTTGTCGGCCGGTCACATAGAGCTCGCCGGCTTCGTCCAGGAAGCCGAGATCGCCGGTGCGCAAGAACGCGGCGTCTGGCCCGTCGGACAGGCGCGCGCCGAAGGTCTCCTGGGTGTGCGCCGGAGCCTTCCAGTAGCCCTCGGCGACGTTCGGGCCGGCGACCCAGATCTCGCCGACCTCGCCGGGCGCCCGCACGCAGCGCGTCTCGGGGTCGACCACGATGATCCGCTCGCCGTCCCGCGCGCGCCCGCAACCGACGACCACCTGCGACTCGGGCGTGCCCGGGTCCACCGGGACCGCGCGGTGCTGCTGCAGCGCGTGCTTGTCGATCGTCCTGGTCACGGGAGGCGCCTGCTTCGAACCCCCGGTCACCAGGAGGCTCGCCTCCGCCAGCCCGTAGCAGGGATACCAGGTCTCGGGGCGAAATCCGTAGGGCCCGAACACCTCGACAAATCGCCGGAGCGTCTCGGGGCGGATCGGCTCCGCGCCGTTGAACGCCAGCGTCCAGCTGCTCAGATCCAGGCCCTGCAACCGCTCCGGACTGGCGGTCCGGATGCAGAGATCATAGGCGAAGTTCGGCCCGCCGCTGGTCGTTGCCCGGTAACGCGAGATCGTCTGCAGCCACGAGATCGGCTTCTTCAACAAGGTGATGGGGGAGATGAGTGCACACGACGCGCCGGCATACAGGGGCTGCAAGATGTTCCCGATGATCCCCTGATCGTGATAGTGCGGCACCCAGCCGACCACGATGGATGACGCCGTATGCTCGAAGGCGTCGCGGATCATGAGCTCGTTGGCCATCAGGTTGCCATGGCTGATCATGACGCCGCGTGGCGTCGTGGTGGAGCCAGAGGTGTACTGGAGAAAGGCCAGCGCGTCGGGCGCGGGGAGGGGCACCCGGGAGATCGGCTCTATGGGCTCGGAGTCGTCGTCCACGGCGACCAGAGGAGCCCCGAACAGCGCTTGCGTATCACCCACTTGCGCCTGGATGGCCTGGGCAGTGCGCGTGTCGGTCAGCACGAGGCGCGCCTGACAGTCGGCCACGACGCGGAGGATGTTGTGCAGTGACTGGCGACGTCCGGGCAAGGCCAACGGTACCGCGACCACGCCGGCGTACAGGCAGCCGAAGAACCCGACGATGAAATCGAGCCCCGGGGGGAACAGCAGCAAGGCACGATCCGCGGGCGCGGCGATCCTCGACACGCGAGCAGCGACGGCGCGCGCGTGCCTGTCGAGCTCTCCGTAGGTCATGGCGCGCACTTCCTCGCCATGTTCGTCGACGAACGCGTAGAGCCGGCGGTCCGGGTGCGCGGACGAACGGCGCACCAGGATGTCCACCAGCGACGAGCATGCTCGCGGGTCCAGCTCCGATGGCGTCTGATCAAGTCTTGTGGTCATGGCCGATTGACACTCCCGAAGCTCAGGCGGCTTCGAACGTGATCGGGAGCGTCTTTACCCCGCGCAGGATAAAGCTGTGGTCCAGCCACTGGATCGAATCAGCTGCCAGCCCGAGCGTACGCCACCGACGCAGGATTGCCTTGAAGGCGATTTGCGCCTCGAGTTGCGCGAGCGGCGCACCGAGGCAGTTGTGAATACCGTGCCCGAAGGCGATGTGGGTTGCACCTTGCCGCTCAATATCGAAGCGGTCCGGATCCTCGAACCGCTCGGGGTCGCGGTTGGCCGCGCCGATGCAGAGCAGCACCGCGTCGCCCCGGCGGATGAGCTGACCGTTCAGCTCGACATCCTCGGTCGCCGTGCGCTTGGTCTGTTGCAGGGGGCTCTCGTAGCGCAGCATCTCGGCCGTCGCGCTCACCACGAGGTCCGGGTCCCGGCGCAGGAGCGCCAGCTGCTCCGGGTTCGTCAACAGGGCGAGCATGCCATTGCCGATCAGGCACTTCGTCGTCTCGTGACCGGCGACGAACGTCATCACGCAGGCAAAGATGATCTCTTCATCGCTCAGGCTATCGGTACCCGACCGCGACGCGATGAAGGCGCTCACCAGGTCGTTGCCCGGCTTGCGCTTGCGCTGTTCGATGAGCTCGCGGAAGTACGCCATGTACTCCAGGAGCGTGCGGTACACGCGATCGAGGGTCCCCTTGGACATGAGCCCCGGCTCGAGGAGGTAGCGGATCCGGTGCGTCCAGTCGCTGATCGCCGGCCGGATCTCGAGCGGCAGGTTCATCATGTCCGACATGACATGTAGCGGCAGCAGATCGGCAAACTCGGCGATGAAGTCCACGGTCCTGCTGCCGCCGATCTCGCCAATCTGGTCGAGCAGCTCATCGGCGATCGCTTCGATCCGGATCGCGTGCGCGTCGATCACTTTCCCGCTGAACGGAGGACCCACGAGGCGCCGGAGCCGCGGGTGCTCGGGCTTGTCCGTGAAGACGATCGACTTCTTGCCGAGGCTCTCGATGGCAGAAATGTCGTATCCCGCCTTCTGCCCGTGCGACTTCACGAGGTCCGGGATCTGGCTCGAGCTGAACCGCAGATCGGCCATCACCGATTTGATATGAGCGTAGCGGGTCAGCACCCACATCCCCATGCTGCGGTGCATCGGCTCGGTCGCTTGCAGCCGGCGATACATGGCGTAGGGGTTCGCGCGAAACTCCGGCGTGAACGGGTTGAACCGAAACCTCGCCTCGCTCGCCCCATCCTGAGCCGGAGCGGGTGGAGCGGGCGGAGCGGCGGCTTTCTCTGGATCGGTCAAGGGCATGGTGAAACCGCCATCGTTGTCTCGCCGGGCAACCCCATGGATTCACACCACCGCGCGGGTCGCGCGGGCGAGCGGGCGCGAACGCATCGCGAGGCGGAGCAGGCAGATCTTCCCCATGCGGAAGCCCACGGCGGACAGCTTGAGGTACTGCTCGTACCGCGCAAAGACCTGGTCGCCGACCAGCTCGATCGCGGCCTTGCGGCTGGCACGAAGCCGCTTGAGCCACAGCTCGCAGGTCCTGGCGTAGTCGAGCCGATCGTTCCGCAAGGCCACGATCTCGAAGGACCCCTCCGAGGCCGCGACGATCTCGCCGAGCCGCGGTAACTCCGATTGGGGGAAGATCTCGTCCTGCATGAAGGCGCTGGCCTCGTCGGGGCGCATCGTCGCGTACGCGATCGTCTGCAGGGACAGCTGGCCTCGCCCGTCGAGCCAGGACCGACAGCGCGCAAAGAACTCCTCGTAGGCGGCGATCTTCTGCTCGGGGGTGTAGCCCGGCCGCGCGAAGTGCTCGAACGCGCCGATCGAGATGATGGCATCGTAAGGCCGCTCGGGTTTGTGATCCGCCCAGCTCTCCAGGCGGACCTCGACGCCGGGCAGGTTCATCGCCTGAACATGGCTGGCCTGGGCCTGACTGAGCGTCAGCCCGGTGGCGTGGCTGACCCCGCGTGCGGTGACGAGCTCGCGCAGCACCGAACCCCAGCCGCAACCGATGTCCAGCACCGCGCGGGCGTGATCGGCGCCCGCAGCGCGAATATGATGATCGATCTTCCGGCGCTGTGCGGCGGCCAGATCGCTGTCGTCCCCTGGGCCATCCCACAGCGCGCACGAGTAGGTCGTCGTCTCGTCGAGCCAGAGCCGGTAGAACTCGTTGCTGATATCGTAGTGATGCTGGATCGCCTCGGCCGACGCACCAGGCCGCTCAACGGTCGTCGTGGCCGTCGTCGCCGCTTCCGCTCGGGTTGATTGCTGAGGCACGGACATTGGGTGATAATCCAGAAGGCACCGTGGGGTTGGCGCGATCAGCCGGCCTGGAGCTGGGCGTGCAGGTGCTTCGAGACCGAGCGGACCGTGGGGAACTCGTAGAGGATCGAAGGCGAGAGCTCGAGGCCGAGCCATTCTTCGAGCTCGCCGATCAGGGATACGACGACAGCAGAGTTGAGCCCGTAGCGTTCGACGTCGGTCTCGAGGGAGACCTGGTCCACGGTGATGTCGAGGGATTCGGCGATGAACGTCGCGATCCGAGCCTCGATGGAAGAAACGGTGATCGACGGCTTTTCCATGGCGTGCGAAACTCCGGTGTTATTCCGATGGCGTTGTTAGCAAGGTCGCGTCGGCCGGCTGCGACTGGGCACGGATCTTGTCAGGTGTCGGCTTGTAGACGTCCCAGGCGAGCCCCATGAGCTTCAGCGACTTGATGAACCAATAGCCGGGATCCGGGTAGTACCAGTGTAGCCCGAACGAGGCCGACGCCGGAAACGCATGATGGTTATTGTGCCAGGACTCGCCGAGCGTGATCAGCGACAGCACGGCGGCGTTCCGGCTGTGCTCGCGGGTCGCAAAGCGCCGCGTGCCGACCGAGTGGAGGACCGAGTTGATCATCCAGATGATGTTGCCGAGCAGAAACATCCTCACCGCGCCACCCCACAGCGCCCCGTAGAGCACCCCGAGCCACGTGCCGTGGATCACCCCACCGATGGCCGCTGGCAGGGCGATGCCGAGCAGGACCCAGAAGGTGTAGTAGCCGTCGAGCTTGATCAGCGCCTTGTCGCGCATCAGGTCGGGCGCATAGTGGAGGATGTTCGGATATTCGTGGCGGGCCATCCAGGCGTAGTGCGAATGGATCAGGCCGCGGAGCCGGCGCCTGAACCCGGCGCCATGCAGGTTGGGCGAGTGCGGGTCGCCTGGTTTATCGCTGAACTCATGATGTCGGCGGTGAATCGCCACCCAGGAGATCACCGCGCCCTGGGCCGCCATGCACCCGAAGATGACAAAGCAGGCTCTCACCCAGCCGGCGGCCTTGAACGCCCGATGCGTGAACAGGCGGTGGAAGCCGACCGTGATCCCGCAGCCGGTGAGCAGCCACATCACGAACAGCAGCGAGAGTTCGACGCGGCCGATGGGATAGAGAAAGCACAGCCCGATGGCGACCAGCGTGCCCAGCGCGGGAAGCACGTCGAACAGGATGAAGTGCCGCAGCTGGAGCGAATGGAGATAAGGGCTGTCGATGGTCTTCTTCTTCTTGCTCGGGTCGGTCAACAGCCCATCCTCGGCACCGGGCAACACCTCTAGGCTCGTCATCGTTGGCTCATCACAAAGGCAGGAAGGAGTTCAAGGAATGGATGCAAGGATTCAATGACAAAAAACTCAATTGAGCATAGCTAAGCATCAGGGGCTGTCAAGCTGTTCGGGGGCTTCGTTGAAGGCTTCGGAGCGCGCGACTGCTCATCAGAGTGAATCTCAATCCGATCGTTGTTCTGCGAGACGGCCGGCGGTGGGGAACCTGCCCGCTCCTCGAACGCGCCTGTATCTACGGTTTGGCGGCTCGGCGACGCCAGCGGCACGACTTCTCTAAGTCATGGCACACCAAGGATTTACCAGCCTTTGCCGGCGACACTGATTGCCGATGGTGCCGCCGCGATAAGAACGATGTCCCTGATGTGCCAGATTCTGCCTACGAGGCGAAGCCCGATGGGCGGGCGGCGATGACAGTTCTTGCGAGGTACTCTGCGTGGTGGGCCTCTCGGAGATGCGCATACTCCGGACTTCCCGGTTCGCGCTGAGGCCGAAACTGAGGCACGCGCGTCGCGATGGACCTGGCATGCTCGGTCACAGGCCGGGTCGTGATCCGCGCATGGCTGCGCTGGGGGATGTGGGCGGGTACTACGACAGCACGACGTCCAGGGCGCCGCGGCTCGACGGGCGGGCGAGCATCGCCGCGTACCAGCGGTCGAGGTGCGGGCGTGGGGGGCGCGGTTGCGGCAGGTTCAGCCAGCGGTGGACCTCGCAGGCGAGCGGGAGGTCGGCCATCGTGAGGCGGTCGCCGGTCAGGAACGGCTGGCGCGACAGGTGCTGATCGAGCAGCGCCAGCAGCGGCTCGGTCGCCGCGACGGACTGCGCGATGACGTCTGGATCGCGGCGGTCGGCCGGGGTGCGGATCCACTGCATGAAGGCGGGGCGGCCGGCCGGGTTCAGCGTGGTCTGCTGCCAGTCCATCCAGCGCTCGGCGTCGAACCGCGCGGGCAGCGCGAGCGGGTAGAGCGTGTCGGGGGCGTGGCGCGCGCACAGGTAGCGCACGATCACGTTCGACTCCCAGAGCTGGACCTGGTCGTCCTCGACGACGGGCACGAGCGCGTTGGGGTTCTTGGCGAGATAGTCGGGCGTCCGGACGATGCCGAAGCTGCCGCCCGCGTCGACGCGCTCGAACGGCAGGCCGAGCTCCTGGGCCGTGAGCACGACCTTGCGTACGTTGATCGATGACAGACGTCCCCAGATCTTGAGCATGATGGCGCGACCTCCAGCGGGTCGCCGCAGGGTAGCCGAGCTCGGCCACGATAGGCGCGCCCGGCGTCTACCGTTGTTGACACGGCCGCGAGCGGGCTGTAGGTATGAGCCGCCCGTTCGACGGAGAGGTCGAGGTGACCGCTGGTGGCGGTGCGCAAGTGCCGTCGCGAGAGGAAAGTCCGAGCTTCACAGGGCAGGGTGCTGGTTAACGGCCAGTCGAGGTGACTCGCAGGACAGTGCAACAGAAAGCAGACCGCCCATCGCAAGATGGGTAAGGGTGAAACGGTGCGGTAAGAGCGCACCGCCTCTCCGGTGACGGAGAGGGCACGGTAAACCCCACCCGAAGCAAGACCAGACAGGAGTCGCGTGGCCCGCGCGATGACTCCGGGTTGGTTGCTCGAGCCCGCCGGTAACGACGGGCCTAGAGGAATGGTCGCCACACACAGAACTCGGCTTACGGACCTCTCCGCCGGGCGGGCACCTTGTGTAGCTGTGTGTGCATCGGCGCGGGCGTGGCGCCGGACGGGTGATCGCGGGTGGTCGCGCCCGCCATCGCGGTGGGAACGCGTGGTACCGTGGAGGAACGGGACCATGGACCAGCGTTCGCCGGTGCACGAGATCGTGAACGCGCTGTGGCGCGCCCTGCATGACCTCGGCTCGACGGCCACGACCGAGGAGATCGAGCGCTGGGGGTTCTCGATCCACGCGGCGCTGTCGGCGGCCGGGCGCGAGTTTCACAACCACGACCACGTGATCGATCTCGTCGCCGAGGGCGACCCGCTCGAGGTGATCGCCGCGCTGTACCACGACGCGGTCTATATCCAGGTCGATCAGGGGCCGCCGCACTCGATGCGCGGCGAGCTGTCTCCCGTGCTCGCGCCGGGCGCCGACGGCTGGCACGTGTTGCCGGCGGCCGCGGGGCCGGGCATCGGCGATGTCCTGCACGTGTTCGGGCGCGGCGTCGGGGATGTCGTCACGCCGGTGACCGGGCTCAACGAGTTCGCCTCGGCGCTGGTCGCGGTGAGCCAGCTCGGACGGGCGCTGTCGCGCGAGCACCGGATCGCGATCGCCGCGTGCATCGAGCAGACGATCCCGTTTCGCACCGATCCGGTCTCCGAGCTGCATCGCCGGCTCGCGGAGCTCGGGCTCGCCGGCGATGTGCTCGAGGAGACGATCTGCCGGGCGGTGCGGGTCGGCAACCGCGACGTCGAGAACTTCTCCGAGAACGACCCCGCGCGGTTCCTCGACAACACGTGGAAGCTCCTGCCCGAGAGCAACCCCGCGCTGCACTCGCCGATGGTCTACACGATCCGGGACTACCGGATCGCGCTGCTCAAGATGGAGACCTTCCTCGCGTGGCTGCCCGCCGAGCGGGTGTTCCACAGCTGGAACGAGGAGCCCCGGCACGAGATCCACGCCCGCCGCGTCGCGCGCACCACCGGCAACCTCGAGCTCGCCGTGCGCTACCTGCGCGCCAAGCTGTACTCGATAAGCCTCGTCGAGGCGATCGCCGAGCTCACCGGCGGCGACGTCCCCGTCGATTACTTCATGGGCGGGCTCAAGTCGGCGCGCCACCACGAGATGCGGAAGATCGAGCAGTTCTTGCCGACGCTGTCGCACGCCCGCGATCTCGATCCGCCGCTGCATCGCTTGCTCGCCGAGGGCCGCGGCTCGGAGTCGAGCTTCGACACCGGTCCGTCCCCGCTCGGCGCGTTCCTGCACGCGACGGTCGGCGAGCACGAGGTCATGAAGGGCGTCGAGGCGGCGAAGAAGTGGTGGGCGGGCGCCGGCGATCCGGCGAGCTTCCTCGCCAGCCAGCCCAAGCTTCCGGTCGCCGCGATCGCCCGCGCGGCCGGCAACATCATCGATACCCGCCGTGATCGCCTGTTCGCGCTCGCGGAGCGCCTGGAGCGCTGACGGCCTAAGGCTTGGCCGGCTCGGGCGCGTCGTCGGGTTTGGCGGCGTCGCTCTGCTCGAGCAGCTCCTTGCGATAGACCAGGCGGCCGCATCGCGGACACGTCTGGATGCTCTCCATCCGCGCGAGGATGTTGTTGAGCTGCGGGGGCAGCGCCATGTGGCAGCCCTGGCAGACGCCCTTGATCACCGGGGCCACGGCGTAGCCGCGCTTGGCCGCCAGCGTGTCGTAGATCTTGAGCCACTGGGCCTCGACCTGCGCGCGCGCGGCGTCGCGGGCCGCGGTCGCCTCGGCCAGCTGCGCCTTGAGGCTGTCGAGCTGGTCGGCCATCGCGGCCTCGCTGTTGTCGAGCTCGGTGCGCAGCGCCTCGACGTCCTTGTCGCGGGACTCGAGCTGCGTCGTCGACTGGGCCGCCGCTTCGTTGACCTTCTTGAGCTCGACCTCGCGGTCGCTGATCATCTTGCGCTTGTTCTCGACCTCGCGGCTCGACGCGTTGAATTCCTTGGTGTTCTTCGAGGCCTGGAACTTGTTCTGCGCGAGCTTCAGCGCCTCGCGCTCGCGATCGATGAGCTCTTGCTGGGACTTGCGCCAGCTGTTGGTCTCGTTCAGCTTGCTGCGCTCCCCATCGAGCATGCCCTGGAGCTTGGCGAGATCGCGACGCAGCGGATCGAGCCTGGCGGGGAGCTGGGTCGCCGCGGTCGCAAGCTCCCGGACCTTGACGTCCGACTGCTGGAGCTGGAGGAGGAGAACGAGCTGTTCGCGCACTTCGTTACCTTTCGCCGGCAAGCTTCACATCGCCCCACTCGGGGCCTCGGGACCATTCATCTTTCAGTGGGCCCACCTGGGCTTGAACCAGGGACCAACCGGTTATGAGCCGGCCGCTCTAACCGACTGAGCTATGGGCCCGCTCCGAGGGTGCCACTTGTAGTGGGACACCGCACGGATCGCAGCGGCACACTATCAGGTCCGGAAAAATCGACAACACCCCGCGCACGATCACACGCCGCGGTGAGCGGGTCCGGCGGTATACTTCGTACGATGAGCGTTGGTAATGTCGCGCGGGTCATCGCAGTCCTGGCTGCCTGTGCGGCGGCCGCCGGCTCTGCCACCTCCACCTCCAGCTCCAGTCAGAACCAGCCGGTCGCCGGTCAGGGGAGCCCGGGAGGGCCCGGGGGCGGCGCAGACCAGGGTGGACCGCCACCACCGCAGCAGATGGAGCCCAACGCGGCCCTCGGCTTGTGGCGGTCGACGTTCGGCGCGGTGAAGATCGAGGCCGACGAGAGCCATGGCGGGCTTGCCGCCGGCAACGTCCAGGGCATCTGGATGTACCAGCGTCAGAACCAGGAGGTCATCGGATACTTCGCCGGCAACCTGCGCGGCAACGTCCTCTCGTTTCGCTGGCAGGAGCCGAACGATCCGCCGCTGACCGGGGAGGGCTACCTGGTGTTCGACGTCCATGGCCGGCAGTACGCGGGCCGCTGGTGGAGCGACCGCCGCGATCGCGTGGGCGACTGGAACGGCTGGCGGCAGCCCAGCGCGCAGGGGGCACCCGCGTCCGAGCGTGACCCCGGCGATCCGAACGACGGCCAGGGCAATGGATACGCCCAGCCGGTTCGCCGGCAGCCCTACCAGCGGCCGCAGTCCTACCAGCCACCGCCCTCGCAGTCGCAGCCCGCGCCGCGCCCATTTTACAACTAGCCGGCAACTAGCGCGGGCGAGGTTCGAGCCGGGCGAGGTCGAGCTCGCCGTCGAACACATGAAGCGCCGGCCCCTTCATCGCCACGCCGGTGAGCCCTGCGTGGACGGTGATCTCGAGGGCGCCACCGGGAAGGTTCACGCGCACGGGCGTCGCCTCGTCGGCACGGCCGGTCACCACCGCGGCAACCGTCGTGGCGCACGCACCGGTGCCGCACGCCAGGGTGATGCCGCACCCGCGCTCCCACACGACGAGGTCGATCTCGCGGCGGCTCTTCACGTGGGCGAACTCGGCGTTCGTGCGGTTGGGGAACCAGGCGTGATGCTCGACCTGGGGACCGGCGGTCCCGGCGAGCCGGAACGCTTCCTCGCGCGAGCCGACGAACGTGATCGCGTGCGGGTTGCCCATCGAGACACACGTGATCGCGCGCGATTCCCCCGCGATGGTGAGCGCCTGCTCGATGCAGCGCTCGCCGGCCGGGCCGGTCATCGGCAGCTCGCCGCGCAGGAGGCGTGGGGTGCCCATCGCGACGGTGACGGATCGGACGACGCTGCCTTCGGCCTCGAGCGCGCAGGTCAGGAGGCCGGCCCCGGTCTCGATCGTGATCTCGGGCTTGCGCAGGCCGCCGCGCTCGTAGAGCTCCTTGGCGACGCAGCGGATCCCGTTGCCGCACATCTCGGCCTCGCTGCCGTCGCTGTTGAGCACGCGCATCCGGGCATCGGCCGTGGCGGACGGCAGCACCGCGAGCACGCCATCGCCCCCCACCCCGAACTGCCGATCGCACAGCGCGATCACGTTGTGAGAAGCCTGGACGGCCGCCGCGTCGGCCGCGGGGACGTTGCGTAGATCGACGACCAGGAAGTCGTTCCCCAGCCCGTGATACTTGGCGAACCGCATGGGAAGAACCTAGCAGATCCGTCGCGCACGCGACCACGCTGATTGATCGGCGATCGTCCGGCGATCGTCCGGCGATCGTCGACGGCTACGGCGCGCGGTCGCTGCGGTCGTTCGGGTGCGGGGCGGCCTTCGCACCGTCGGCCGGCTTGGGATTCACCGGAGCAGCAGTGCCCTTGTCGGCGGGCTTGGTGTCGGCGGGCTTGGTATCGGCGGGCTTGGTATCGGCGGGCTTGGTATCGGCGGGCTTCTGGTCCTGGGTGGCCGGCGTGCCCATGGTCGCGGGCGCGGTGGCCGAGCCAGCAGTGGGGCTGTTCGCGGCGGGGGGCGTGGCCGTGGCCGAGCCGCCGGCCGAGCCGGACGCCGAGCCAGCCGCGCTACCGTTCTGATCGTTCTGATCGATCGGCGTCAACGGGACCATCTCCGAGGCCGAGCCGTTCGCGCTGCCGGATCCCGCCGATCCCATCGAGGGCGCGCCGCTTCCGGCCGCTTCGAGCGCCTTCTTCTTCGCGGCTTCCTTCTCGGCGGCGAGCTGGGCTTGCTTCTCGCCGAACCGCTCGAGCGGATCGGCCGCGTTGTGGCTGGACAGGAAGGCCAGGAGCATCGACGTGACCATGAAGATGGTGCTGGCCGCCGCCGTGAGGCGCCGGAGGAACGACGATGCGCCCGAGCCGCCGAACACGGTCGCGGCATTGCCACCGCCGAACGCCGCGCCCATGCCGCCGCCCTTGCCGCTCTGCAGGAGCACCGTGAGCATCAAGAACAAGCACACGATGATGTGCAGGATGGTGATCAGCGTCGACATGCGGTCCTTGCTTCTAGCCCAACCCTGAGGTCCGTGCAACCCCTAGCTCGGCCGCGCCGCCTTGACGATCGCAATAAAATCAGCTGCTTCAAGCGATGCACCGCCGACAAGCGCGCCATCGATATCGGGCTCGGCCATGAGCGCCAAGGCGTTGCTCGGCTTGACCGAGCCGCCGTACTGGATCCGGATCGTATCGGCGACGCCGGCGCCGAGCCGCTCGGCCAGCCGCTTGCGGATGTGGGCGTGAACCTCCTGGGCCTGCGCGGGGGAGGCCGTGCGGCCGGTGCCGATCGCCCAGACCGGCTCGTAGGCGATCACGAGCTTGTCCGCGCTGGTCGCCGCGATGCCGGCCAGCGCGCCGGTGAGCTGGTCATCGACGACCGCGAGCGTCCGGCCGCCGTCGCGCTCGGCGAGCGATTCACCGACGCAGAGGATCGCGCCGAGGCCGGCGGCGAGCACGGCGCGGGCCTTCTTGCCGACGCCCTCGCTGGTGTCGCCGAAGAATTGCCGGCGCTCGCTGTGGCCGACGATCACCCACGCCGCGCCGGCGTCACCCGCGAGCGGCGCCGAGACCTCGCCGGTCCACGCCCCGGCGGGCTCCCAGTGGCAGTTCTGGGCGCACGTCACGATCGGCGAGCCCTCGAGGCGCTTGGCGACCGCGTGGAGCGCGGTGAACACCGGCGCCACGCCGACGGCGACGCCCTTGACCGCGCCGAGCTGGTTCTTGAGCTCGGTCACCAGGGCGAGCGATTCGGCGATCGTCTTGTGGAGCTTCCAGTTGCCGACCACGAAGGGGGTGCGCATGGACGAGGTAGTACCAGCACGGCAGCGCAGGAGGCCAGCCTCAGGTACCCCAGGTCACCCGGTATTCGCATCGCCGGGCGCCGGCGAACGCGCAGGCGGGGTGCGTCACGGCGACGGCGCTTGCGCCGGTCAGCTCGACGACGCGCTCGAGCTCCGCCGCGACCAGCGCGCACACGTCGAGCGATCCGGCGTAGCCGTGCAGCACGAGGCCGGCGCTGCCGAGCCCCTGGGTGACGTCGAGCTCGCCCCAGTCGTGGTAGCGCGCCCAGAACGCCGGCAGCGCGGTCATGATGGCCTCGGCCGACAGCCCCGCAGGGTCGGCGCCGAACAACCGCGTGAAGGTCGCGCTCATCGTGCCACGGCCGACCTTGCGCGGCACGAGCTGACCGGGCACGTGGCTGCGCGCGAGCTCGAACGCGGTGACGAGGTCGGCGAGCGGGACCCACCCGAGCGGCGCCAGGGTGGTCGACAGCACCCCGGCCAGCCCGGGGGACTCGCGAACGAGCTGGGCGAGCCCGGCTTCGCCCAGGTAGTGCTGGAGCAGCCGCGACAGCACGCGGAGGTGCGCGGCGCGCACGTGGCCGATGGCCACGCGGGTGTTCACGGCCTTGCGTAGCTCGACGCTGTCGATCCCCTCGGTCGGCCCGAGCAGCACCTCCGCCGCGCTGATCGGATCCTCGATCGAGTCCTCGATCGAGCGCGTGACCTGCACCTGGTGGAGGGGCAGGCGATCGAGCGCGCGGGCGAGCGCGATCGCGAACGTCGAGGCCGACGCCCAGCGCTTCTTGGCCATCGGCGAGAGCGCCTTGGTGAGCACCGCGTCGACCGCCTCGGACAGGGACGGCCGCAGCTCCGACGGCGGCGCCAGCGGCTCGCCGAGCTGGCGCTGCACGACCTCCGACGCGGATCCCGAGCCGAACGGCGGCCGGCCGGTCAGGATGCAATAGACCGTCGCCGCGAGCCCGTAGACGTCGGTCGTCGGCGCGTCGGCATCATCGAGGAACGACTCGGGCGCGGCGAACCCCGGCGTGCCGGCGGCGTCGCGCGGACCACCCGCCTTGACCGCGACGCCGACGTCGACGAGCACGGCGCGATCGCGCTCGCGATCGAGCAGGACGTTCGCGGGCTTGACGTCGCGATGGATCACGCCGACCTGGTGCATCGCGTCGAGCGCATCGCCGATCTCGAGCGCGATCTGCGCGGCGGCGGCGGTGGGAAACCACTCGCTACGCTGGATCGTCGCGCGCACGACCTCCGCCAGCGACTGGCCCTCGACGAGCTCCATCACGAAGTACACCTCGCCGGCGTGCTCGCCCAGGGCGTAGACCTGGACCAGGTTCGGGTGGTGCAGCGACGCGAGCAGGCCCGCCTCGGCGCGGAACCGCGAGACCAGCTCGCGATCGGACGCCAGATCGGAGTGCAGGACCTTGATCGCGACCGGGCGGCCGAGCCCGAGATCCTCGCCGCGATACACCACGCCCATCGCGCCGCGTGACAGCTCGTGGATCACACGATAGGTGCCCCCGACGATCGTCCCGATCGTCAGCCCGCGGGCCTCGGGGGCGGACAGGTCCTCGGTGACCCGCGCGCTGCGCGGGATCGCGCTGGTCAGCGGGCCGGCCGCGATCGCCGCGGGTCCATGCTCCCCGCCGGGGGCGACCCGGCGCTGGCCTGCCAGGTGCGGCAGCTCCCGGGTGAAGCGCTGCGCGAGCGCGGCGAGATCGGCGCGCTCGGCCGCCGAGAACCGGCGCGCGGCGTCCGCGACGATCGCGACGAGCCCGGTGACCTCGCCCGGCGACGCGGTGAGCTCCGCGGCGATCACCGAGCGCGGGTCCTTGCCGCTCGTGATCACCGTGCCCGCCGCGGCCATCGCCACCCGCGCCGCGCCGGCGATCTCGGCGTGATAGCCCTCGGTGGGGGCGGGCCGCGCGGCGGTCGGCAGCAGCTGGCTGCGGGCATTCCACCACACGACGCAATCGCTCGCGCCGAACCGGGCGGCGATGCCGAGCAAGGCCTCCGCCGCGCGATCGGCGAGCTCGACCAGCGACGTCGCGACCAGGCCACGTGCGCGCGCGAGCTCGTGCTCGGGTTCGGAGCGCGTCGCGGAGACGTCGACGATCGCGGCGAGCGCCTCGGCCGAGACCGGCAGGAACAGCACCCCGGCGGACTCTGCCTGCGCCGCCGCGGCCGCGAGCCGCGCGGAGCTCGCCGCATCTCCGACGATCCACCGCGGGGGGCCGTCGGACGGCCCCAGCGCGCCGCCTTCGGGCGGCACGACGAGGATCGCGGCGTACGCGGCGTCCGGCGCGTCCGGCTCGATCACATGCAGCGAGATCCCCGCTGCGGCGGCGGTCAGCCGGAGCTCGACGATCAGGTGACCCGACGGGTCGACGATCGCCAGCTGCTTGTCCGCCATCACCGCACCATGAGGCAAAAGCTCAGCCCTTGAGCGCGGCGATCCCGGGGAGCTCGAGGCCTTGCACGAACTCGAGCGACGCGCCGCCGCCGGTCGAGACGTGCGAGACCTTGTCGGCGAGGCCGGCCTTGGCGATCGCGGCCGCCGAGTCGCCACCGCCGACGACGGTCAGCGCGAGCTTGTTGTCGGCGAGCGCGCGGGCGACGGCGACCGTCCCCGCGGCGAACGCCGGCTTCTCGAACACGCCCATCGGGCCGTTCCAGAACATCGTGCGCGCGGCGCCGAGCACCTTGCGATAGTTCTCGATGGTCTGCGGCCCGATATCGAGCGCCATCGCCTCGGCGGGGATGGCGTCGACCGAGACCGGCGTGGCGCCTTCGGCGTCGAGGCCGGTCGCCACGATGACGTCGGTCGGCAGGTGCACGAGCACCCGGTGCTCGACCGCCTTGCGCAGGAAGTTGCGCGCGATCGGCAGCTTGTCGCGTTCGACCTTGCTCTTGCCGAGCGACTTGCCCTGGGCCTCGAGGAACGTGTTGGCCATCGCGCCGCCGATCACGATCGCGTTGACCCGCTCGATCAAGGCGTCGAGCACCTCGATCTTGTCGGATACCTTCGCGCCGCCGAGCACGGCGACGTACGGTCGATCGACCTCGCCGAGCAGGCGGGACAGGAAGTCGATCTCCCTGGCCATCACGAAGCCCGCGCCCTTCTCGGCGACGAACTTCACCATGCCGGCGGTCGAGGCGTGCGCGCGATGCGCGGTGCCGAACGCGTCGTTGACGTAGACGTCGCAATACGACGCGAGCGTGCGCGCGAACTGCTCCTCGTTGGCCTCCTCGCCGGGGTTGAACCGCAGGTTCTCGAGCATCGCGATCTGGCCGTCGCGCAGATCGCTCACGACCTTGCGCGCGCCGTCACCGACCGGCTCGTCGGCGAGCGTGACGTCCTGCGCGAGCAGCTCGGCGAGGCGCTGCGCGACGGGTTCGAGCGAGAACTCGGGCAAGACCCGGCCGTCGGGGCGGCCCAGGTGCGAGCCGAGCACGATCCGCGCGCCGCGCGCGATGAGGTGGCGCAAGGTCGGCAACGTCGCGACGATCCGCGCGTCGTCGGCGACCGTGCGTGCGCCGGCGGTGTCGCCCTTGGCCCCCTTGGCGAGCGGCACGTTGAAGTCGACGCGGACGAACACGCGCTTGCCCTCGACCGCGAGCGCCTCGACCGACTTGATGCCCGCCGGCAGGGTCATCGCTTCTCCGCGACGAACTTCGCGAGGTCGAACAGGCGCTGCGAGTAGCCCATCTCGTTGTCGTACCAGGCCATCACCTTGACCAGGTCGCCGGTGGCGGTGGTCAGCGGTGCATCGACCGTCGCCGAGTGGAGATCGCCGTTGTAGTCGCACGACACCAGCGGCTCGTCGGCGACGGCGAGGATGCCCTTGAGCGCCCCGGCCGCCGCGGCGCGGAACGCGTCGTTGACCACCTGGACGGTCGCCGGGCGCTCGAGCCGCGCGGTCAGATCGACCAGCGAGACGTTGGGGGTCGGGACCCGGATCGCCATGCCGTCGAGCTTGCCGGCCATCGCGGGCAGCACCTCCTGGAGCGCCTTCGCCGCGCCGGTCGTAGTCGGGATCATCGACAGCGCGGCGGCGCGGGCGCGCCGCAGGTCCTTGTGCGGCAGATCGAGGATCTGCTGATCGTTGGTGTACGAGTGGATCGTCGTCATCAGGCCCGACACGATGCCGAACGCCTCGTGCAGCACCTTGGCGACGGGGGCGAGGCAGTTGGTCGTGCACGACGCGTTCGAGATGATGTGATGCTCGGCGGGCTTGTACATGTCGAGGTTGATGCCCATGCACAGCGTGACGTCGGGGCCCTTGGCCGGCGCCGAGATCAGCACCTTCCTGGCGCCCCCGTGGAGGTGCTTGCCGGCGCTGGCCTTGTCGACGAACCTGCCGGTCGCTTCGATCACGATGTCGACACCCGCGTCCTTCCACTTGATCGCCGCGGGATCCTTCTCGGCGCTGATCTTCACGGTGTCGCCGGCGACCACCAGCGCGCCGTCCTTGATCTCGACCGTGCCCGGAAACTTGCCGTGGACCGAGTCGTGGCGCAGGAGGTGCGCGAGCGTCCCGACGTCGGTCAGGTCATTGATGAGGACGAGGTCGAATGCCTCCGGCTTGTGGGCGAGGCAGCGAACGAAGCCGCGACCGATCCGACCGAATCCATTGATACCGATGCGAACCTTCGACATGGCGCGCACCCTAGCACGTCTACCCGATTGGCGAGGTTCGCCGGACGGCTCCGAGTGGCCAGGTTACAGGCATGCTGCGAACATGCGATTCCTGCGGTGCGGTGAACCGGATCCCCGCCGCCCGGCTCGCGTCCACCGGCCGTTGCGGCCGCTGCAAGGGCGCGCTCGGCCCGAGCGCTACGCCGATCGATGTGGCCGATATCGCGACCTTCGACCAGATCGTTCGTGAGGCGGCCGTACCGGTGCTCGTGGACTTCTGGGCCGCGTGGTGCGGTCCGTGCCGCATGGTTGCTCCCGAGGTCGCGCAGGCGGCCGCGGCCGCGGCCGGACGTGCCGTCGTCCTCAAGGTCGACACCGAGCGTTTGCCTGATCTCGCCGCGCGCTACGGCGTGCAGGGCATCCCGAACTTCGTCGTGTTCGACCGTGGCAAGCTGGTGGCCCAGCGCGCCGGGGCGATGCGCCAGGCCGATCTCTTGCGGCTGGTGGACGGCGCCCGCGTCACCTGAGCCAACGCGGGCCTCGCCGCGGGCCCTTTACTTCGAGGCTCCTTGCGGTGTGCCACGCTGGTCGCCCCGGTGGAACGTGCTCAGCACGGCGTCGCTGCCTGAGGTCAGGATCGCGCGCCCTCGGCCCCTTCCTGCCCTTCGTGGACACGAGGCAAGGTGCTGAGCATCGCCCTCCCAAGGGACTCGAAGCTCACGCGGGCCGCGCGCGCGATCGTGCAGGGCGCCCGCTCGTGAGCCACCGCTCTTTGGTGAGCGCAACAACTGGCGATGGCCTTTGAGGTCTGCTATCGGCGGACGCGATGGGTCAGCTGGAGCTGTTCGCGCAGCGAACGTTTGCCGAAGAGACGGAGCGCACGACGGGCGGCGCGGTCGGGTGGCAAGATCCGCCCGAGATCCGACTCGAAAAGGTGACAGCCGATGGCTTCCTCGTCATCCGCCGGCCGCAGCTCCTGGCGCATCTACCCGCGCCGTGGCCCGAGGCGCGGCCCCATGGCGAGGTGATGATCGAGCTCAAGCTCGCCGGCAACCACCTTGATCGGAAGGCGGTCGCGCGCGCCCTGCTCCGGCGGCAGGCCCGGGAGGTCCAGCGGCTCGAGGAAGAGGACGCGTCATGGAGAGGTCATGAGCCGCTCTGGCTCATCGCCCCACACCTGCCCGAGTGGCTGGACGAGGTGTACGCGCCCGCGCGCGGCCCGACGGGCTGCTACTGGGTCGAACCGCAATTTCAGAGATTTCTGTGGATCGCGGCGAACGAGCTCCCCCTCGTCGACGAGCTGATCCCATTCCTGCTCGCCCGATCCGGTCAAGCGCTGGATGAGTTCTGCCGATGGGTGGCGCCGCGCCGGCCACTCGAGTGGGTGCTGGGCATGCTAGACTACCTGCCGATGTCGATGCCGACACATGAGGAGCTGCTCTGGAGGCTTGGTCCGGTCGAGGATCCCCAGATCGAGGCCCGGCGCCAGCGTCTTCTCGACTTCCTCCTGGAAACCAGCCCCCAGAAGAAGCTGCTGCTGCGGCGGGAAGGGCAGCAGGAAGGTCGACTCACCGCGACACGCGCCTCCCTGCGCCGAGTGCTCGCGGGCCGGCAGCTCACGCTGAGCAAGGACGACGACGCGCGCATCGACGCGTGCACCGACCTCCCGACCTTGGAGCGCTGGCTTGACCGAGCCATCACCGCGAACAGCGTCTCGAACGTGCTGCGGTAGCCGCCCCCGAGCGTACTCACGTCGGCGACGATCACGCCGACGCATGAAGGAAGAGCGGCGAGAAGCGCTGCCAGCGCTGGATCAAGCTGCACGCGCATGTCGGCACGGCGACCCACACGATCGCCTCCGTCGAGTCGACCCGAGAGCACGGTAGGCGATGCGCCGATGCTGGAGCCGCTCCTCAAGTCGTCCGTCGAGCCCGGGTTCGCCATCAAGGAGCTCTCGGCCGACAAGGCGTACCTTTCCAACGAGATTTGACGGCCGTCGATCGACGCCCCGAGGAAGCGCGCCACGGGGCGCCAAGGCGTTCGACGCGTTGCTCTACAACGTGCTCACCGGAACCATGCTGTTGTCCGGCGTCTGCAAGCATTACGAAAGGCCGAACGCGTGACGCCTCTCCGCATCTACTCGATCATTTGTCGAGCAACTCGAAGATTCGAGCAGGATTCTTGGACGTTCCCCAAGCGGCATGTCCAGCGCACCATACGCGACCAAGGTATTCGAGCTTGTCCTGTCCGTTGAAACGGAAGAACAGGCGAATCAGCGCGTTCTGCTGCTCGATCAAATCCCCGCGAACGTCGTCGCGGCCTTGCATCGTGAGTCGCTTGTTCGCCAAGTCGGGGACGTTGACGTACGTCTTGTCATCCTCGTGGATCATGATCGCGTAGCCATCCTCGCTAACCGCGCGTACAACTGCGGCTCTTGTCCATGCGATCCCGAGGCGTGAGCAGATGTCGGACCGAGAGAGCTTCTCTCCGAGGATGAACATGGCCATCGAGTGTACACGTCCGTCTCATCCTCCTCATCCTCCTCATCCTCCTCATCCTCCTCATCCTCCTCATCCGTCTCATCCTCCTCATCCTCCTCATCCTCCTCATCCTCCTCATCCTCCTCATCCTCCGGCAGCTCCGCCCAGGCTTCGAGGTCGAGCCTTGGGCCGCGCGGCGCTTGCCTCGATGCCAGCGCGGGAGGCCACATCGGCATAGCAGCAGCGTACCACCACGGCGTGTCCCGGTATGACCCGAGCCGATGGTGCTTGGCCACGTAGACCACAGAGCGGTCGCATTCGGCGAGTCGCGCTGGACACGCCGTGTGTGGCGCACCGGCCACACGCCGCATGTTCTCGACGAGTTCGTGGCGGAACACGTCTTGCTACGCGGTGCTTCGATGCGCTCCCTCTCGTTGCTGATCGCTGTCGTTCCTGTCGCTTGTGTTGTTGCCTCTGATCCGGTGAAGGTCGATCCACCCCGCGCGGATTCACCCCGCGCGGATCCACCTGCACCAAAGGTCGAGATACCCCGCGGCGGCGAGCCCGCGTCGGCGGTGCAGATGTCGTGGTGCGAGCAAGCGGGCTGCACGCTCACGTTCACGTTCGCCGCGCCGATGCCCGACGCGAAGCTCGTGTTCGAGCCCAGGCAGGCCGGCACGTCGACCTGGTCGTCGCCGACCGAGCTCGTGTTCGCGCCGGCCAAGGGGGCGATGCTGGCCGGCCACGAGATCGCGGTCTCGATCCCGGAGGCCGGGTTCACCCAGCAGATGACCGTGCCGTTCTTCGAGGCGGCGGGCAAGGTCGCGCGCTGGCCGGTCGAGCCCGGACGGCCGCGCTTCGTCGCGCTGCTCACCGGGTTCGTCGCGCAGATCGGGCGCGGCCCCTTGTTCGCGCTCTACGATCAGCCGGTCGAGCCCGACGCCATCGCGAACCGCACGCGGGTCAGGAGCGGGGGAAAGCGGATCGGCGCGAAGATCCGGCGGCCGAGCTCGACCGCGCAGATCTACGACCGTGCGATCGAGCTCGCGAACCTGGTCACGATCGAGCTCGACCAGCTCCCCGCGGATGGTGAGCTGGTCTCGCTCGAGCTGCCGTCGCGCGACGACGCCGGCGAGCCGACGCCGCAGACCCTGCCGCTCCAGGTCAACACCACGCTCACCGCCGGTGGGTTCTCCGAGGCGACCGACGATGGCACGCAGAAGGGGCACCGCGCGCCGCTCGCGGCCGAGTTCACGGTCCCGCTGTCGAACCAGGTCACCGCGAGCGCGTTCGCCGCGCACGTCGCGATCGAGCCCAAGCCGGTGGACGTCCACACCCACGTGTGGGGCGTGAGGGGCGTGGTGCGAGCGACGCTCGAGCCGGGTGTGCTGTATCGACTCACCGTCGATGAGGGCCTCCACGACGTGCTCGGCAACAAGCTTCGCGCGCCGGTCGTGGCGAGCTTCCGCGCCCAGGATGCCGCCCCCAGGCTGACGCTGCCGAACGGTAGCCTCGTGCTCGAGGCCGATCACGCGCGGTTGCCGATCCAGATGACGAACGCGGGCGAGCTCAAGCTCATCGCCCATCGGTTCGCGACCGCGCGTGATTGGCTCGCCGCACGAACCGCCGAGACCGCGTGCGCGGGCGACGCGATCGACGTGGAGGTCTCGTCGCCGATCAACCAGCAGGTGGTGCGCGAGGTGCCGCTCGAGCCCGGGCTGTACTGCGTGGCGGTGACCGCGAAGGGGCGGGGCAGCGCCGCGGCCGCGACGCCGGCCGGCGCTGATGGCGGTGGCGACGGCGACGGCGCTCCGACCACCGCTCACCAGCTGGCGGCGCAGACCTACGTGCAGGTCTCGCGCATGGGGCTCACCGCGAAGGTCTACGACGGCCACGTGTTCGCGTGGCTGACCCGGCTGTCCGACGGCAAGCCGATCGGCGACGCGCGGATCGCGCTGGTCGACGAGGCCGGCAAGGCGCTGGGATCTGCGACGACCGATCCCGACGGCACCGCGACGCTCGACAAGGTCGCGATCGCGGGCCGCGCGGGCCTGACCGCGGGGGCGTCGTTGATCGTGGGCGACGGCGAGCTCGTCGCGCAGTTCACCGATGATGCGCTATCGCACCCGCGCCAGTTCGGGCTCGACGGCAAGCTCGCGGACACCGAGCCGCTCGCCGGATCACTGTTCACCGAGCGCGGCGTGTATCGCCCGGGCGAGACCGCGCACGTCAAGCTGCTCGTCCGTGATCCGGTCAGCCACAACGCGGCGCGCGGCGAGGTCGCGTTCGAGATCGACGACCCGCGCGGCGAGAAGCTCGTGGCGGAGTCGGTCAAGCTCGACGGCTTCGGGGGTGCCACGCTCGACGTGCCGCTCAAGGACGACGCCAAGGTCGGCGCCTACACCGTGCACGCGACGCAGGACGATCGCACGATCGTGCGCGGCTTCCAGGTCGAGGAGTATCGCGTGCCGGCGTTCGCGGTCTCGGTCGCCACCGACGAGGCCTGGCAGGCCGGTGCCACCGCGCACGCCGCGATCACCGCGAGCTACCTGCACGGCGGCCCGCTCGCCGGCCGGGACGTCTCGTACGACGTGTCGCGCGCGCCGGAGCCGTTCGCGCCGGCGAGCTTCCCCGGGTTCGTGTTCGACGCCATGATGACGGGGCAGCGCGCGAGCGAGTCGCTGACGCACGGCTCGGCGAAGCTCGACGGACAGGGCCACCTCGTGATCGGCGTCAAGCCGGACCACGGCGCGAAGGCGGGGCCGATGCGCTACACCGTCGACGCCTCGGTCACCGACGTCGATCGCCAAGTCTACGCCGGTAAGCTGTCGCGCGTGATCCACGCCGCCGACTTCTACGTCGGCATGGCGGCGCCGGCTCGCCGCATCGCGACCGCCGGTGACACGCTCGCCATCCCGGTGGTCGCGGTGACGCCGGACGGGGCCGCGCGCGCCGGGGCCTCCGTCACCGTCTCCCTCGAGCGCATCGACTACCACGGCGTGACCCGGCTCGAGACCGAAGGCGCGCAGCGGATCACCCGGCCGGTCGCGACCACGGTCGCGCGCTGCGACGTCACCACGCGTGCCACGGCGGTCGACTGCAGGCTCGCGGTCGCCGTCGCCGGCGACTACGTCGTGCGTGCGACCGCCGAGGATCGCGGCCATCGCCGCGTCGAGGCCGCGTTCGCGCTGTCGGCCTCGGGTGGTACGCCGGTCGCATGGCCGCGCTTCGATCACGAGCGGATCCAGCTCGTCGCCGATCGGGCGAGCTACCGGCCCGGCGACGTCGCGCGGCTCGTCGTGCAGAGCCCGTTCCCCGACGCGCGCGGCCTGCTCACGATCGAGCGCGACGGGGTGATCGAGCATCGCGTGTTCGCGATCACCGGCGATACGCCGGAGCTCCGCGTGCCGATCACCGGCGCGCACGTGCCGAACGTGTTCGTCTCGGTCGTGCTGGTGCGCGGCCGGATCCACGACGCGCACGACGCGACCGGCTTCGAGACCGGCGCGCCGGCGTTCCGGCTCGGCTACGCGCAGCTCCACGTCGAGCCGATCGCACATCACCTCGACGTCACGGTGACGCCGGCGTCGCCGAAGGCGTACCCGGGCACCACGCTCGCCGTCGAGCTCGCGGTCAAGGATCGCGATGGCAAGCCGCGCGCCGGTCAGGCGACCGTGATGGTCGTCGACGAGGCCGTGCTCGGCATGACGGGGTATCGCACGCCGGATCCGCTCGCCGACGTGTTCGCCGCCCGGCCGCTCGCCGTCCGCACCGGCGAGACCCGGCTCGACATGCTGAACGCGCGCCGGTCGCGCCGCGAGCAGGTGTTCCCCGCCGGCGACGGCGGCGAGCCCGGCGAGGACCCGCCCAGGCCGGCCGCGCTCGAGGACCTGCCGAGCGATCTGCGCCGGCTGTTCCAGAGCACCGCGTTCTACCAGGCCGATGTGCCGGTCGATGACCAGGGGCGCGCGCACGTCTCGGTGACGCTGCCCGATAACGTCACGACCTACCGGATCATGGCGGTCGTGGTCGACGGCGACACCGGCGTCGGCGCCGGCCACGCGAGCCTGCGGGCGCAGAAGCCGGTGATCGTTTCGCCCGCGCTGCCTCGGTTCGTCCACCCCGGCGATCGCCTGCAGCTCGAGGCCCGCGTCTGGAACGGCACCGACACGGCGGGGCGCGTCGAGATCGCGTCGGACTTCCGGGGCGTCACGCTCGTCGGTGGCCGCGCGTCACAGGCGAGCGACGCGGCGAGCGGCGGCGAGGCCCGGTTCGTGTTCCCGGTGACCGTCGCCGACGACGCGCATGGCGAGGCCACGGTTCGCTTCACCGCGACGCTCGCCGGCCACCGCGACGCGATCGAGGTCAAGCTGCCGATCGTCGATCCGGGCACGACGCGCAAGCTCGTCGTGTCGAAGGTCGTCGCGGGCACCGACCAGCTGGTCGTGCCGCTGCCCCGCGATCGCCGGCCCGGCACCGTCAAGGTCGAGATCGTCGCGTCGGCGACCGCGCTGTCCGAGCTCAAGGACGCGGTCGAATACCTGATGACGTACCCGAACGGCTGCATCGAGCAGACCACCGCGACGGCGTACCCGCTCGTCATGCTGCACGACCTGTTGCCGGCGATGGGCGTCACCGTCGACGAAGCGAAGCTCAAGGCCTACGCCGAGGCCGGCGTCAAGCGGATCCTGTCGTTCCAGACCACGTCGGGCGGGCTGTCGTACTGGCCGGGTAAGGACGAGCCGCATGCGTTCGCGACCGCGTTCGGCCTCACCGCGCTGATCGAGGCCAAGGCCAAGGGCTACGCCGTGCCCGACGCCGCGCTCGCGCGGATGGCCGACTTCCTCGAGAGCTCGCTGCGCCAGGGCACGATCACCGGCGAGATGCCGCACCGCGGGATGGCGGACGCCGATACCCGCGCGTTCTTCGTGATGACGCTCGGCCGGCTCGGTCGCCCGCAGCCGGCGTACGTATCGACCTTGTGGGACAAGCGCGACAACCTCACGCCGTTCGGGCTCGCGTTCCTCGCGGTCGCGGTGAGCGAGGGCAGCGGCGACAAGGCGCTGCTCCAGCCGATGATCGAGGCCGTCCGCCAGGCGGCCAAGGAGGACAAGCTACAAGCCTGGTACGAGGGCAACCCGAAGCTGGGCTGGTCATTCGACTCGCCGCTGCGCACCCACGCGAGCGCGCTGCTCGCCTACGCCGATGCCAGGGCCGATGGCGCGATGACCGGCAAGCTCCTGGCGGGCCTGCTCGCGCGCCGCACCAACGGCATGTGGGGCAACACCCAGGAGGACGTGTTCGGCATCATGGCGGTCGCCAAGCTCGCCGGCGCGGCCGGCGCCGACAAGCCGGAGGTCACGGTGAAGGTCGACGGCAAGGCGATCGACGCCGGGCTCCTGCACGACGTCGCGGGGACCGGTAAGCGCATCGAGCTGTCCGGTCCCGACGTGGGCAAGGCCGACCAGCTCATCGTCGAGATCGCGAACGGCGGCAAGCCGGTGCACGCGACGGTGCGCGTCGAGTACGTCGCCGAGCTCGATGCGCACAACCGCGCGCCGCGGTCGGCGGGGTTCGCGATCACCCGGCGCTACGAGACCCTCGACGGCGCCTCGCTCGAGGGCAAGCATATCAAGCTCGGTTCGCTCGTGCGCGCGCGGCTGCACGTGCACGCCGACCAGGGCAACCACTACGTCGCCATCGATGACAAGCTGCCCGCCGGCCTCGAGCCGCTGAACGCCGCGCTCGCGACGACCGAGACCGTCGCCGCCGGCAAGCTGACGCCGGAGATGCGGCGCGCGCTGGCGGTCCTGTCGTACAGCGAGCTGCGCGACTCGCGGGTCGCGTTCTTCATCGACGACATGGCCGCGGGTGACTACGAGCTCACCTACGTGGCGCGCGCGACCACCCCGGGGGCGTTCGTGCGCCCGGCGGCGTCGGTCGAGGCGATGTACCAGCCCGAGATCACGGGCGGAAGCGCGACCGATGACGTCATCATCGAATAACCGCAGGCTCGTGCGGGTCGCGATCGCGGTCGCGATCGTCGCGTTGCCGGCCGCGGCGTGGGCGGCGATCGAGCTGGTCGCGCGGTGCGGCAGCTACGCGGTCGGCGCGCTCGCGCACGACGCCGGCTCGACCCGGATCTACGACGCGCGCGGGCGGCTCCTGCGCGAGGCGGTGGGCGAGGGCGGGGTCCGCGCCGAGTGGACGCCGCTCGCCCAGATCTCGCCGTACCTCGCCGACGCGACGATCGCCGTCGAGGACGCGCGGTTCCGCGCGCACGATGGGGTGAGCTGGCGCAGCGTGGCGCGCGCCACCGGCCAGGCGGTCAGGCACGGCCACGCGGTCTCGGGCGCATCGACGTTGACGATGCAGGTCGTCCGCCTCGTGCGCCCGCACGGCCGCGGCATCACCGGCAAGCTCGGCGAGATGGTCGACGCGCTCCGGCTCGAGCGCGCGGCCTCCAAGCAGGCGATCCTCGAGCAGTACCTGAACCGGTCGCCGTACGGCGCCGATACCGTCGGCGTCGAGGCCGCGAGCCGGCGGTATTTCGGTAAGCCCAGCGCGCACCTGAGCCTCGCCGAGGCGGCGCTGATCGCCGGGTTGCCGCAGGCGCCGAGCCGGCTCGATCCACGCGTGCACCTCGCCGCGGCGCGCGCCCGCCAGCGGCTCGTCCTCGATCGAATGCTCGCCACCGGCGTGATCGAGGGCGACCGCTATCAGCGCGCGATCGCCGAGGAGCTTCACGTCGCGGCGGCCCCACCGGCGCCGGTCGCGATGCACTTCACCGACTGGGTGCTCGCGCGCCACGCGGGGCCGCGCATCGAGACCACGCTCGACGGCGATCTGCAGGCCGAGGTCGAGCACATGGTCGCGGCGCACGTCGCCGCGCACGCGCTCGCCGGCATGACCGACGCGGCCGTGATCGTGCTCGACAACGAACGCTGCGGCGTGCTCGCGATGGTCGGCTCGCCGGATTATCGCGATCCGCGCGGCGGCGCGGTCAACGGGGCGCTCGCGAAACGCCAGCCCGGCTCGACGCTCAAGCCGTTCACCTACGCGCTCGCGTTCGAGCGCGGCGACACGCCGGCCTCGGTCGTCGCCGACGTCGAGACCAGGTACGGCGCCGCCGATGGCTTCCTGTTTGCGCCGCAGAACTACTCGCAGACCTTCTCCGGCCCGGTGATGATCGACGCCGCGCTCGGCAGGAGCCTCAACATCCCGGCGATGCGCGTGCTCGCGAAGCTCGGCCCGCAGGCGCTGCTCGATCGGCTCCACGCGGTCGGCTTCGCGTCGCTCGACCAGCCGGCCGCGTACTACGGGCTCGGCCTCACGCTCGGCGACGGCGAGGTCACGCTCGTCGAGCTCGCCCAGGCCTACGCGATGTTCGCGCGCGGCGGCGTCACCTGCGAGGCCACCCCGGTCGCCCAGCCGGTGCACGGCACGCGGGCGTTCTCGCCCTCGGTGGCGTGGCTCGTCACCGACATCCTGTCCGACGAAGCGATCCGCGCCGAGGCGTTCGGCCCGGCGAACGCGCTGATGCTCGGCTATCCGGTCGCGGTGAAGACCGGCACGAGCTCGAACTGGCGCGACAGCTGGACGGTCGGCTACACGCCGCGCTACACGGTCGCGGTGTGGGCGGGCGACTACGCGGGCAAGCCGATGAACCGGCTCGCCGGCGCGGCAGGCGCGGGGCCGCTGTTCCGTGCCGTCATGAACCACCTCGTCGAGCGCACGAAGCCGCAGCCGGTCGCGCCTCCCGAGGACATCGTCGAGGTCTCGGTGTGTGCGCTGTCGGGCAAGCTGCCGACCTCGCGGTGCGCGCACACCCGCTCGGTCCACGTGCCGCGTGATCGCGTGCCGGCGGAGCCGTGCGACTGGCATCGCGACGTCGCGATCGACAAGCGCAACGGCCTGCTCGCGGGCGCGCACTGCCCGGCGCGCTTCCTCGAACATCGGGTCGTCGAGGCGCTGCCGGCGACGTACGCGGCGTGGCTCGCGCACGCGCCCGAGCACGCGGCTGCACCGACCGCCTACTCGCCGCTGTGCCCGGCGTCCGGCGCGGTCCCCGATGCCGTCGTGATCACGTACCCGCGCGATCGCGAGGTCTTCGTGGTCGAGCCGGGATACGACGCGGCGACCCAGACGCTCGCGTTCGCCGCCGAGGTCGATCCGCCGGGCGCTCCGACGACCTGGCTCGTCGACGGTGTGGCCGCGCCTCCAACCTGGCAACTCCGGCCCGGCAGCCATCGGCTCCTCGCCGTCGCGGGAGGCCGCACCAGCGATCCGATCGAGTTCGAGGTTCGCTAGCGAACCCTCATACGTGAGATCTTAGCGGCCGTTCTCGATGAGGAACCAAGCGGCTGCGCCTGCGATGCCCAGAACGTGCGCCCAGGACGTGGATCGGTTGCGCAGCGCGGGCGCCGCACAGCCGCCATGCTGCCTGCTCGCATCCGCTCGCCTCGGCGCTCCCCTTGAGCGTTTCGCTGCTTGGCAGCACGCTCCCGGGACGTGACTGCGGCGATCTGTCTGCCGTCACCTCGGTCGAGTCCGCGTCCTGTACGCGGAGCAGAGGATCGCTGGATTCCCCTGCTTTCGGCTACGGTCTTCGTGGAGGACCCGCGCGCGGGGCGCGCACGATCAGGTCCATTGCGATCGTGAGAGCCGCGTCTGGCGCGCGGTCAGAACGGCGATGCGAGGTTGTGCAGATCGCGTGTCCTCGCCGTGCACGTTCGACCTGGACCTGACATCGATCTCGAGCGGCTATAGCCGACCCAGCCCGGATGATGGGCATGGCGCAGCGGAGATACTGCACACCAGGGGCGGCGCTCGCCGATCGTTCCCAGGCCTCCTGAATTCATGCAGTTGACCTGTACGATGACGTGAAAAAAATATCGGCGAAATCGATATTACTGAATATCATTCAGTGCCTACTCAAGTGGCATGAAGGTCGGCAAGCGACCCGCGACCCGCGCACCGAGGCGGAGGTCCGAGGCCGAGCAGCTTGAGCTGTTCAAGCGGCGTGGCGGCAAGCGGCGTGGCGCCGGCCGCAAGCCGAAGGGTCGGCGAGCCGGTTCGCCGCACAAGACCCGCCCGAAGCTCAACGCACGGTATCCCGTCCACGTGGTCCTGCGGGTCATCAGCGCGGTCGGCAACCTACGCCGCCGGTGCGTCTATCAGGCGATCCGCGAAGCCACGCTTACCACCGCCCGGCGTGAAGATTTCCGGATCGTTCACGTCAGCATCCAGCGCACGCACGTCCACTTGCTCGTCGAGGCCAACCACAAGGACGCGCTGGCGTCGGGGATGCAGGGCTTCCAGATCTCGGCCGCCAAACACCTCAACGCGGCGATCAGCCGGGGCAAGCCCGGGCCACGCCGGCGTGGCTCCGTGTTCCCGGATCGCTACCACGCCCAGATCATCACCTCACCGAGGCAGGCCCGGCACGCGCTGGCGTACGTCCTGCAAAACTGGCGAAAGCACGGGGAAGATCGCGCAGCGCCGATGTCGACCTGGCGGATCGACTGGTTTTCGAGCGCGGCGATGTTCCCGGGCTGGGCGGAGTACGGCGAGGAGGCGTTCCTGTGGCGCGGCCCCCCGACCTACGATCCGCTCGTCGTGTATCAGCCGAAGACGTGGCTGTTGCGCGAGGGCTGGAAGAAGGCTGGCCCGATTTCGTACCGAGATGTCCCCCCGGCGAAGCGATGACAGGAGCTGACGCAGCGACGCCAAGCTAGATCGCAGAGGTCGGCCTGGGCTTCGAGCCAAGCTGCGGTCTGACGTTTCGGTCCGACGCAGCAGTCGTGGGCCTCACCGTTGGACCGATCTTCGGCTGGTAGCCGAGGTATGCGAGTGGGGTGGCTTACGGAGAGCTTTCAGGTGGGTCCGCGGCCAGCACCAGCTGCTCGGCATCGGTGCCGTCGCGCACGGCGATCTGCGGCCGATTGGCGTCGGGGCCCCCCAGGCTGATGGCAGCGCAGCCCTGCCGGTAGGCAGCCGCGATCGACTCGCGCTCGCCCAGGCCGCCGTAGAAGCCGATCGCGAAGCTGCGCGCGGCGGCGTCGTGGATCGCGCCGCGCGTGCTGACGATGCGATCGACATGTGCGAGCAGTGCCTCGGCCTGGGTGGCGCTGTAGCACGCATCGAGCACCACGACCTGGACAGAGGATCCTGCGGCGCCGGACGTGTCCTTGAGCGCCTGGGGCGACACCCAGCGCGCTTGACCGTCCGGGCCCTGAAAGTACAGGCCGTGGCGGGTGGCTTCGCGGTCGCGGCGGTCTTCGCCGACCACATCCCGGCTGGGCGTCCCGCTGGCGTGATGCGCGCTCGGCACGAGCTGGCCGCCCCGACCGCTGAAGTGCACCACCGTGGGCCGGAGCTTGCGTAGCTCGCGGAGCAGATCGAGCGGCTCCACGGCCCACCGGGTGACGAGCTCGAAGCGATCGCGATGCCTGCTACGCTCGAGCTCTACCTGGATCGCGCGCGCTTCGCGGTCGAGCGAGCGCGGATCGGTTCCGTGGGGATTGGCGGCCAGAAACAGGAGGGTGTGCTTGGCCATCACCGGCCTCGTGCGTGTGGCGACGTGCGCTGCGCTAGCTGCTGGTACGCGGTGCATGCCCTCGCGCATGCGGGATGGCTCCGCGTTGCAGTACGACGGCGGCATGTCCAGAAACCAGACGCCGCTGGCGCGGTCTCTGGCGATGATTACGGTCGCCTTCGAGGGTGGCGAGCACGCGCCCACTCGCCAGCTGCCAGACCTTCAGCGTCTGATCCGCGGACGCCGAGGGCTCGTGCAGCTCGAAGCGCTCCTCGAGCTGCGCCACCAGCGAGCCGACGAGCTGCGAAGGATCGTCCCAGTCGTACGCGCCGCGGCGGATGAAGTGATGCGGGACCGCGGCGCCGGCCGCTTCCTGCCGGGCCAGCCAGGTGGTCAGGATCGCGCTCTTGCCCATCCCCGGGCCGCCGGTGACGACGACCCAGCAATCGGCGCCGGGGTCGACCAGCAGCCGGTCGAGCCGAGCGAGCAGCTCCGCGCGGCCGACGAACCTCTCGTGTCGCTGCCGCTCGCTATCGTAGACGAACCGCTGCCCGGACATCCACCTCGGAGCATCGTACCCCCAGGCGCTGGTTGTCGGATCAGGTCGAAGACTCGCTGGCGACCAGATGGAACAAATTTCTCTGCGCCTGCGCCAGATCGCGCGCGACGCGCGGCGCGCGTAGCTCAGCGCGCTTGGTCTCGCTCGACGTCGCGGGTGACTGAGCTGGGCTGGCTAGCGATCGTGGGTGATCCGGACCCGGGCGATCAGCTCGCGGAGCTCGTCGTCGTCGACCGCGCTGGCTTCGCGCACGATGCGCTCGCGGGTCGCGCCGGTGGCAGGCAGCGGCATCGGGGGCGGCGGCGGGGCCGGCTTTCGGGCGGCGCGCAGCGTCACGGGCTCGCGGCGATGGCGGCCGACCAGGCGAAACTTGAGTTCGTCGAACACCCGGGGGTTACCGAGCCGCTTGATCAGCCCCTCGAGCAGTTGCGGGCGCATCAGGTTCAGCTCGTGCATCCACGCACTGGTCGCGACCTCGACCCACAGGGTGCGATCCGTGACGCCCTCGGGGCGGGTGCGCTGAGCGATCTTCGGGCCGACCAGGTCGCTCCATTCGGTGAGGACGCGCCCGGCGCGCACCTGATCGGAGATGCCATGGAGCGCGAGCACCGCGGTGACCGCGTCGGAGGCGGACCGCGTGCCCAGGGTTCGTTCGGCACGCCCGGAACGCCCGGCGCTCGTCGAGCGGGCCGGCCGCTTCACGACGCGCGGAGCCGGCGGATCAGCTCGCGGAGCCGCCGGTCGCCGTCGCCATCGCGGCTGACGAAGCGCAGCCCGGTGCCGCCCGACGGCACGTGGTACGAGACGCGCCCGGCGATCGCGATCGGCGCGGCGGCGCCCGGCGGCGTGACCTCGAGCGTCAGCTCGGTGTCGATCGGCAGCGGCTCCACCGTGGTGAGCAGGGCGCCCCCGACGCCGATCTCGCTGATCGCGCAATCGACGAAGTTCGAGCTGTTCGCGAGCCGGTACCGCACCGCGACCGACACGGGCAACCGGTGGTGGCGGCGACGCTGAACGTCGGTCCGCTTGCCGGAGAACACCTCGTGAAGGAACGTGAGCTTGGTTTGCTCGTCGGGCGCGAGCTCGATCGTCGCGCCGGCGCGGACACGCATGCGTGGCAGCGCGGGGCGCCAGCTCTGCACGGTGCCGCGAACGAGCACCTTGTTGGGCAAGAGCTGGGACGACACCTCGATGATCACGGGCTGCTGAGCCTCGAGCTCATCGGTGGTCGGCACAAACACGGGATCTGCGGCCGAGTCGCTGGGAGCGAGCTCTCGCCACTCCTCTGCTGTCCGAATTCGGAGCTTCAGGATCACCATCGACGACTTCGGCCAACGGTATCAATCGTTCCGGCCGTGCGCCAGTTTGGGGACAGGTTTGCTTCACATAACGAACGATCTTCGACCGGGTCACGGTTTTTTGAACCGCAGCCCCCAGACCTTGACCAGCGCCTCGATGAAGATCGCGCGTGACATCTTCGATTGACCTACACGTCGGTCGACAAACACGATCGGGGTTTCGATGACCCGCAGCCGCTTCTGGAGCGCGCGGTACTTCATCTCGATCTGAAAGCTGTAGCCATTCGATGTGATCGTCGATAGATCGATCGCCTCGAGCGCGGCACGCCGCCAGGCGATGAACCCCGCCGTGACGTCCCGGAGCTCGACGCCGAGGACCGTTCGCGCGTAGAGGCTGCCGCCGCGGGACAGGATCTTGCGGCCGATCCCCCAGTTCTGGGTCCCGCCGCCCGGGACGTAGCGCGAGCCGACGACGACATCGGCGCCATCCTCGGCGAGGGCGAGCATCTGCGGGAGATACTTCGGGTCGTGGCTGCCGTCGGCGTCCATCTCGAACAGGTAGTCGAAGCCGCGCGCGAGGCCCCACCCGAAGCCCTCGATGTAGGCGGTCCCCAGGCCGAGCTTGCCGGCGCGGTGCATCACGTGGACGCGGGGCTGGGCGGCGGCGAGCTCATCGAGCACCGTCCCGGTGCCATCTGGCGAGTTATCATCGACAAATAGCAGCTCGGCCCCCGGCAGCGCGGCGAGCAGGTGCTCGGCGGTCCCGCGCACGTTGTCGCGCTCGTTGTACGTCGGCACGACGATCAGCGTTTGCGGCATGGCAGGCGCGGACCATAGCGATCCGTCGCTCGCGCCGCAACGCGCTATGCTCGGGATGGTGAGATCGCGCCGCGCGTGGGTCTACGTGCTGACAATCGCGGCGCTCATCGTGCCGGCAGGGGGGATCGCCTATCTCGGCGCGGTATCGTACCGCGACGAACGCGGGGCGGTCTCGGCCCAGAACGAACGCCAGCGCCAGGCCGCGCTGGCCATCGCGGGCCGGATCTCCCACACCGTCGACGAGGCGCTCGATGCGATCGAGCGGACGCTGGCCGCCGGCCAGCGCACGGTGGCGGCGCCGCTCGCGCGCTACTGGTTCTGGATCGACGCCAGCGGGCACCTGCAGGTGCCCCATGATGCACCGCCCACGGCCGAGCTGGGCGGCGGCCTCGAGCGCGGCGCGGGCTGCACGGGCGGCCGGCTCGAGGACTGCGTGCACGAGCTGTCGACGCGGCAATCGCGCATCGCGCGGCTGGCGGCGGCGCAGCGGGCCGAAGCCGGGGCGAACTGGGTCGAGGCCCGGCGCCAGTACACCGCGCTCGCCGCGTTCGCCGACACCGGGCCCGTGGCGCTGCTCGGGCTCGCCCGTGTGCTCGGACGGCTCGAGGATGGCCGCGCCCGCGAGGCGCTCGCCGAGCTCGAGCAGCGGTTCGGCGACCGCAGCTTCGAGGGTATCCCGGTGCGGCTCATCGTCGCGACGCTGCGCGCCGAGGCCGCGGGGCCAGGTGGCCCACCCGATGCCAGGACCGAGGTCAGAGCCGAGGTCAGGGCCGACGCCAGGGCCGACGCCAGACCCGGGGCCACAGCCGAGGCCTTGCTGGCCGTCGCGGACGACGTGCTCGCCGGCAAGTACCCGCTCGCCCCGGTCGTCCAGATCGGCGTCCTGGCGCACGTTCGGGCGCGGCTGCCGAGCGCCCTGGGGCCCGATCAGGCGCCGCGGCTCGCACGGATCGATGCGCAGATCCTCGAGATCCGGGGCCAGGCGCGCGCCGCGGTCGGGCTCACCGATGATCTCGCCGAGATCGTGCGCACCGCGACCCCGGCGTGGCGTGGCAGGGCGGCGGCTCGCGAGCCGGGGCGTACGCTGATCTATCGCCGGCGCGCCGACGGCGGCGTGATCGGGTTCGCCGTGGATGCGCCGATGCTCGAGGCTGCCGCCGGTGATCCGGCCGAGCCGGGCGGCACCAGCGCCGCCAGCGTCGCCGTGGGGGCCCGCCCGCTGGTCCTTGCGCCCGGCACCTCCCCCGGGCCGGAGCTGCGCACGATCCAGCAGGTGCCGCTCGGCGCCGCGCTGCCGCACCTGAGCGTGGTGATCGTCAACCCGCTCGGCGATCCGGATCCGCTCGATGCCGTGATCCGCGAGCGCTCGAAGCGCCACGTGATGTACACCTCCGCGCTCGCGATCGCGCTCGGGCTGGGCCTCGTGGCGACGATCCGCGGGGCCGCGCGGGCGCGCGAGCTGGCGCAGCTCAAGAGCGACTTCGTCTCGACGGTCTCGCACGAGCTCAAGACGCCGCTCACGTCGATCCGGATGTTCGCCGAGATGCTCGAGCAGGGGGTCGCGCAGGGCGATCCCGCGAAGATGGCGCGCTATCATGGCGTGATCGTGCAAGAGAGCCAGCGCCTCGGGCTCCTGATCGCGAACCTGCTCGACTACGCGCAGATCGAGAAGGGGACCCGGCGCTACACGCAGCTTCGCCAGGGCATCGGCCAGCTCGTGCGCGACGCGGTGACCACGTTCGAGGCCCTGCGCGATCCCGAGACCAGCCGGCGCAATCCGCTCGCCATCACGGTGTCTCCCGAGGCGATGCACGCCGAGGTGGAGGTCGATCACGACGTGATCGTCGGCGCCGTGCTCAACCTGCTCGCGAATGCGGCGAAGTACGGTGGGGCCGTACATCCGATCGAGATCCGGGTCGACGCCGACGCCGCTTCGGCGTGGCTCGCGGTGCGCGATCATGGGCCGGGGATCCCGCCGGCCGAGCAGGCGCGGATCTTTCGCGAGTTCTACCGCGCGCCGGAGGCGTATCGCTCCGGCGTCGAGGGTACGGGCCTGGGGCTCGCGCTGGTCAAGCGCCACATCGAGGCGCTCGGCGGCACGGTCGAGGTCGCGTCGACCGTCGGGGAAGGCGCCACGTTCACGATCCGGCTGCCGCGCGTGACCGGCGGGCAGGAGACGTCGTGACCCGGATCCTGGTGGTCGAGGACGATCCGTCGATCCGCATGGGGCTCGAGGACACGCTCACGGCGAAGGGCTATCAGGTCGACGCCGTCGGGCGGGGCGGCGAGGGCGCCGACAAGGCGATCGGCGGGCGCTACGACCTCGTCGTGCTCGACGTCATGTTGCCCGATCTCGATGGCTTCGAGGTTTGCCGGCGGATCCGCGCGAGCCGCGGCGCATCGCGCCGGGTGCCGGTGATCATGCTGTCGGCGCGCGGCGCGGAGCTCGATCGCGTGCGCGGCCTCGAGCTCGGCGCCGATGACTACGTGACCAAGCCGTTCTCGCTGATGGAGCTGCTCGCGCGGGTCGCGTCGGTGTTGCGGCGCGCCCACGGCGACGCGCCCGAACCGACCGGGCTTTCGTTCGGCGGCATCGAGATCGATCTCGCCGGCCAGGTGGCGCAGCGCGCGGGCAAGCGCATCGAGCTGCCGAGCCGCGCGTTCGCGATCCTCAAGGTGTTCGCGAGGCGCCCGGGGGAGGTGGTCAGCCGCGAGGTCCTGCTCGACGAGGCGTGGGGCTACGAGGACTACCCCAACACCCGCACGGTCGATAACCACCTGGTCAAGCTCCGGCGCGCGCTCGAGGACGAGCCCGACAAGCCCAGGTGGCTGGTGACCGTCCACGGGGCTGGCTACAAGCTCGATATTCCTCGCGATGCGGTGAGGTGGGCGACCGGCGGATCGGGGCGATGACCGAGAGGCGAGGGGCCCAAGTGGGCACAGATCGATCAGGTGCAGGGCCGCGCGACGCAACGCGCGGTCGCCAGTCGTGAATGATCCGCCCGGCTTCGCCGGGCCAGTCGCCAATCGCCGGGAAGGGCCCCTCTCGATCGATGACAACTTCGTGACAAGGTTTTGCGAGGTCGTGACGCCCGGCGACATCGTCACGAAACTTCGGCGCGCGCGGTTTGCTACCAATGAGATGGGCGAGGCGATGGCGCCGGCATCAGAGACCCCACCTTCCGGCGGGACCCGCTCTGGTGCCGGCGCAGCGCCGGTTTTCGGATGGCTCTCCCGGCTCGTGCTCGTGCTCGGGCTCGGGCTCGCGGCGGGCGCCGTGCTCGTGGCGTGTGGCGACGATGCGCGGCCGCGGCCCCGGCCGGCCGAGGCCCGGGCGCCCGAGCGCGTGGCCGCCGATCCCGCGCGCGGCGTCACCACCGAGCTCGACGGCGCAGCGCCCGCGTTCGGCGATGCCGTGCTCGCCGAGCTGACCGGGGATCTCGGCGCGGCGCGCGCCGGCTTCGAGCGCGTGCTCGCGGCGAGCGATACGCTGCCGCCGCTCGCCGCCCGCGCCGCGCTCCACCTGGCGCAGCTCGAGGCGCGCACCGGCAAGAGCCGCCACGCGCTCGATCTGGTCGCCCGCGCATCGGCGCTCGCCCCGAGCGATGTCGCGATCGCCGAAGGCGTGGCCGAACTCGAGGCCGATGTCGTCGCCGCGGCCGGGGCCGGAGATCTCCGCGGCCCGCGGCTCGGGACCCCGCTCCCCGGCGTGCCGCCCGGCGTCGCCAGCGCGTTCGCCGCCGCCGAGCGCGCGCTCGAGCAGGTCCACAAGCTCCGGCCGCGCCCGATCATCGAGGCGCTGTCGAGCTCGATCCGGTTCAAGGAAGACGCGACCGAGGACGTCGTCCAGAAGTATCGCGCCGTCGCCGAGCACGGCGGTCTCGCCCAGATCGCCGCGAGCTATCGCGCCGGCAGCCTCTATCACGATCTGGCCCTGGGCCTCTTGTTCGAGCTGCCGCCCGAGCTCGATCCGGCGGTCGCCGCCGGCCTGCGCCGCACCCTGCGCGTCCGCGCCGTCGCCTATCTCAAGAAGGCGGTGATCGAGTACCGCGCGTCGCTCGCGGCGCCCAAGCACCCCGACGACGAGCTGTGGCGGCTCGCCGCCGAGACCGACCTGCGGGGCGCGCGCGATGTGCTCGGGGAAGCCGGCGAGCACTAGGCCGACCCGCTCGATCGGCGGGTTCGGGGTTTCCGATCTATAGTTGGCATCGCGCGATGGCGAAGGATGGCCGAGCACTGCGCGACGAAGCTGCGGCCGCGGTCGCCGCCGGAAAGCACAAGCGCGCGCTCGCGGCCTACCTGGAGCTCGAGCGGCTCGAATCGGGCGATGCCCAGTGGGCCAAGCGTGCGGGCGAGGTGTATCGCCGGCTCGGCAACAACTCGAACGCGATCGCGGCGTTCGAGCGCTCGGCCGAGCGCTACGCGCAGAACGGTTTCCTGGTCCAGGCGATCGCCGTCTGCAAGGTGATCCTGCAGATCGATCCGGACCACGCCGGAACGCTGCGCCGGCTGGCCGAGATGAACGAGCAGATCGGCGCCGCCCAGACCCGCGTCGCCAGCATGGCCGACAATAACCCCGCCTTGCACGAGAACCCGAGCGTCGCGGCCCTGCGCCGGGGCCGCATGGGCGAGCCGGACCAGACCGCCGGCGACGATCGGCGATCCCGGCCGCCGACCGCGCCGCCGACGCCCGCGGTCTCGCGGACCCGGAGCCGGCCGGTCGCGCTGTCGCTCGGCGCCGCGCTCGACACCGTCGACCTCAAGACCGAGGTGCCCGCTTCGCACCTGCGGGAGGACGGAGATCCCGGGATCCACGTGATCCCGATCGATGAAGAGGACTTCGATCACACCCCCACCGATGTCGATCGCACGATGCCCTTGCCGGCGGAGTCCCCGGCCCAGGACGCGAGCCGCGATCGCGACGCCTCGGAGACCGAGCTCGTGCTGGCCGATCTCGAGGAGATCCCGCTGCCCCAGCCCCGCCGGATCGGGGCCGCGGCGGCCCGGGCGCTGGCGGCCACGCCGCTGTTCGCCGGGATGCCCAGCGACGCGCTCCAGGCGCTGGTCGAGAACCTCCAGCTCGTGGCGCTCGAACGCGGCGAGCCGCTGTTTCGCGAAGGTGACCCGAGCGACGCGCTCTACGTGATCGTCGAGGGCGAGGTCGCGGTCGAGACCAGGGGGCCGCCGCGCGCGGAAGTATCCCGGCTCGGGCCCGGTGCGTTCATCGGCGAGGTCGCGCTCATGACCGACCAGCCGCGCTCGGCGACCGTCATCGGCGTTGCGGCGTCCGAGCTCCTGCGCATCGATCGCCACATGCTGTCGCGCGTGCTCGCGAACCACGGCGACGTGCTGCGTGCCGTCCTGCGGTTCGTTCGCGATCGGCTGGTCGACCGCTGGATGCGGACCAGCCCGCTGTTCCAGCCGTTCGACGACGCGCAGCGCCGCGAGCTGGCCGGCAAGTTCAAGTTCCTCGAGATCGACGCCGGGACGATCCTGCTCGGGACCGGCCAGCACCCCGACGGGCTCTACATCGTGCTCGCCGGGCAGTTCCTCGTCATGCGCAGCAAGTCCGCCGTGGCACAGCTCGGCCCCGGTGACCTGATCGGCGAGACCGCCCTCTTGTCCGGCAACGCCTTCAGGAGCGACGTCGTCGCGCGCGGCAAGGCCCTCGCGCTGTGCTTGCCTGCCGCGGTGTTCCGCGAGGTCATTATGACCCACCCCCACGTGCTCGCGTACATCGGCGAGCAAGCCGAGCACAGCCGGCGCTTGCAGATCCTCTGAGGATGCGCGACCGCGCCATGCTCCCTGCGCGCCGCTTGAGCGTCGGCGCGCAGACGTGGCCGACGCTTCCCTCGCGGGACCGGGTCGCGGATCAGCTAGCGCGGGATCTCGGCGACGTGAATTGCAACACCGGGCACGAGCGATGGACGCAACACGTCACCATCGCGGAATGTCCGGACGCTGGCATAACGGCCGTTCTTGGGCTGGGTGTGGACGTCGACGGTCATCCGGGAGAGGTCCACGATCCAGTACTCGGGCACGTCGGCCTCCGCGTAGATCGTGTGCTTGATCCCGCGGTCGATGGGCTGCGATGCGTCGGCGACCTCGATCACCAGCAGCAGCTCGCCCGGGTGGTCCTGGCGCAGCGGCTCCTTGTGCGCGACCGCGAGATCGGGCTCGGGCTCGGACCAGTGGTCGGCGGCGAACGGCAGCTGCGGGCGGACGGCATAGCGCCCCGCGATCTGCAGCACGAGCTGTTCGTTGAGGAACTCGACCGCAGCGGCATGTGGCCAGCGTTGTGGGCTCACGTCGACGAGCGTCCCGCGCAAGAGTTCGATTCGCTGATCGGCGATCCAGCCGATATCGACCAGGTTGTCGTATTCGAACCGTGACAGCGCTGGGACTCCCCTGGCACGGCTGGGCCCCTCGACCATGAAGATGAGCATAGCATCGGCATCTCGGCGACGACCGCCTTGCGTTCGCCGTGCCAGCCGAAATGCATGATTTTACAGCGTCAGCTGCTGGGAGCGTCCGAGGCTCGAGCGATCACGGCTTCTGGGGCAGCTGATCGACGGGGGCGCCGCCCTTCGCCGGGGGCGTGTCCTTGGCCGGCTCGGTCCGGCGCCCGAACATGTTACTGAACGGGTTGAAGCCGTACGAGGTCGCGATCAGCGCGCCGCCGAGCAGCAGGTAGATCACGCCGATCAGGAAGTGGGTTCGCTTCCCCATCGCATAGAAGCCTCGCCTCGTGCGGCCCTGATCTGGTTCACCGGACCTGTCGGACCGGAACGCGAGGCTGATCCGGTACAGACCGAACCCGCAGACCACGAGGGCGATGCCGAGGGTGAGCCAGGTCGGGACGTGCATGCCTCGTACATCCGTACCATTGACAGCGCCGTAATGCCTGCGCCAGAGTGCACCAACTCCCGGCGATGCAGCCTCAGCCGAAGTACACGAATTCCGCGGCGTTTTATGACGTCGACGGAACCTTGATCAAGATCAACATCGTGCACGCGTTCGCGTTCTACGCGTCGAGACACGCGTCGCTCGCGGTCAGCGCCAGGAACACGGTCAAGACGGCGCTGTCGATCCCGGTGTTCTGGGCCGCGGACAAGCTGTCGCGCAAGTGGTTCAACGAGATCTTCTACCGATCGTACGAGGGCGCGAGCGAGGACCGGCTGGTGGTCCTGTCCGAGGAGTTGTTCGAGGACGTGATCCGGCCGAACATCTACCCCCGGGCGAAGGACTTGATCGAGGAGAGCCGGCGGGCCGGGGTCCGTCAGGTCCTGGTCTCGGGCGCGCTCGACTTCACGATGCGGCCGCTCGCCCGCTACCTCGGCGTCGACGACGTGATCGCCAACCAGCTCGAGTTCGTCGATAACTACGCGACCGGCAAGCTCAAGAAGCCGTTCGTCGCCGGCGCGACCAAGGCCGACATCATGCGCGCGTACGCGAAGCAGCACGCGATCGATCTCGCGGAGTCGTGGGCGTACAGCGACAGCTTCAGCGACTATCCGATGCTCGCGGTTGTCGGGCATCCGACGGCCTGTAACCCTGATTTACGATTGCGCTCCTTGGCCCGCTCCTACGACTGGCCGGTGCTCGATCTCGACGAAGAACCCGCTCGCTCGGTGGCGCGCCGCCCGCAAGGCCTCGCGCCGGTCCGGCGCATCCGTGGGCGCCCCACACAGCCCGAGTAGGACTCCCGAAAAGGATCGCCAAGGAAACCGACATGCGCGCCATTCGCCCGAAGACCCGCAGCCACCCGCGCGAGCACATCGTCACGATCGACACCGATTCGGCGCCGCGCATCATGTTCTACGGCGAGAACCTCCTGATCGAGGATCTGCCGGTCGGCACGCGCGTGATCTATCCCAAGCGGCCGATGACAGCGGTCGCCAACCCCAGGGCGGCGATCCGCTACGCGCTCAATCACCCCGAGGACTCCGAGCCGCTGCACGCGATGCTGCGGCCCGGCATGAAGGTCACGATCGCAGTCGACGACATCTCGATGCCGCTGCCGATCATGCGCACGCCGGATGTCCGGCAGCTCGTGCTCGAGATCGTGTGCGAGATGCTCGCCGATCACGGGGTCGACGACGTCCACATCGTCATCGCGCTCGGCCTGCACCGCCGGATGCACGACTGGGAGATCAAGCGGATGGTCGGCCCGAAGGTGTGGGACGAGTACTGGCCGGATCGGCTGTACAACCACGACGGCTGCGATCCCGACGGCATGATCGATCTCGGCAAGACGCCGCACGGCGAGCTGGTCGAGATGAACCGCCGGGTCGCCGAGAGCGACCTGACGATCTACGTGAACCTCAACTTCGTGCCGATGAACGGGGGCAACAAGTCGATGGCGGTCGGGCTGTGCGGCTACGAGAGCCTCAAGGCGCACCACACGCCGCACGGGATCGTCCAGTCGAACTCGTTCATGGACCCTCCGAAGTCGTACCTGTCGCACTCGTTCAAGCGCCAGGGCGATCTGATCGAGAAGACGCTCAAGGTGTTCCACATCGAGACCGTGCTGAACAACCGCGCGTTCGACGGCCCGCTGGCGTTCCTCACCAAGAACGAGGACGACTTCACCGAGGCCGATCGGCTGAAGTTCCAGGCGATGAAGTGGACGCTCGACAAGCTGCCGTTCGCGGCGCGCCGCGAGATCTTCATGCGCACGCCGGCCGCCTACGAGCTGATCGCGTGCTACGCGGGCGCCTGCGATCCGACCCACGATCGCACGGTCGCCAAGCAGAACGAGCAGAACTGCGTCGAGGTCGACGGCCCGGCCGACATCCTCCTGTTCGGCGTGCCGTACATCTCGCCGTACAACGTCAACAGCAAAGCGCTCAACCCGCTGCTCGTGCAGGTGATGGCGCTCGGCTACTTCTATCACATGTACCGGCACCAGCCGATCCTGCGCGAGGGCGGGGTCCTCATCCTGACCCACCCGTGCTCCGACAAGTTCGATCCGGTGCACCACCCGAGCTACATCGAGTTCTTCAACCGGATCCTGACCGAGACGACCGACAGCTACACGATCGAGCAGAAGTACCAGGACGAGCTGGCGTACAACCCGAGCTACATCGAGATGTACCGGCGCGGCAACGCCTACCACGGCGCGCACCCGTGCTTCATGTGGTACTGGGGCCAGCGCGGCCGCGAGAAGACCAGCCGGGTGATCGTCGTCGGCGCGGACAACGCGACCGTGCCGGCGATCATGGGCTGGGAGACCGCCGGCTCGATCGCCGAGGCGATCGCGATGGCGCGCGGCACGATGGGGCGCAGCGCGCAGATCACGATGCTGCACCATCCGCCGTACATGATCAGCGACGTGATGTGATGGCCGGGCACAACGGACATCGCGCCAACGGCGCCGCGCCAGCCCGCGGCGGCTACTTCCTCGAGACCGACCTCGCGTATGGCGCTACCGCGCCGGTGCCGCCGTGGCCCGACGCCAAGCGCGGGGTTCCGCTGCCGCCGCTGCGCGAGGCGAAGGCGGTGACCGGCAAGCCGCGGCTCGATGTCGCCGAGATCTTTCGCAACAAGAACGTGATGCTGATCGGCTCGACGGGGTTCGTCGGCAAGGTCGCGCTGTCGATGCTGCTCCACCGCTACCCCGACGTCGGGCGCGTGTACTGCCTGGTGCGGCCGGGCGCCGGCAACACGGCCGACGAGCGGTTCTACAAGAAGGTCGCGATCTCCGAGGTGTTCGATCCCGTCCGCGCGGTGTACGGCGACGGCTTCGAGGACTTCTTGCGCAAGAAGATCATCGCGGTGCCGGGCGACATCGGCCGGCCGCTGTGCAACTTCACCGACGAGCAGTTCGCCGACTTCGATCGCGCGGGCGGCCTCCACGTGATCATCAACAGCGCGGGCCTGGTGTCGTTCGCGCCGTCGCTCGAGAGCGCGCTCCGGATCAACGCGATGGGCGCCAAGAACGTGCTCGACGCGGCCCGCAAGGCCGGCGCCCGGCTGTGCCACGTCTCGACCTGTTATGTGGCCGGCAAGCGCGACGGCGACATCTGGGAAGACGAGCCGGTCGTCGGCTACTTCCCGCGGGGGGAATTTCGAGGCTCCGCCTCGAAAGGGGGTCGGTTGAGGCCCCCAGGAATGAACGAGCTGGTCGATCGCGACTTCGATCCGGCGGCCGAGATCGCCGATTGCCAGAAGATCATCGATCAGGCGCGCGAGCGATCGAACGATCGCCAGCACATCTCGCAGTTCCGCGAGAAGGGCGCCGAGGCGCTGCGCGAGCAACGCCGCGACCCCGACGACGAGAACGATCTCAAGATCGCCGTCGCCCGCGAGCGCAAGATCTGGATGAACGACGTGCTGACCAAGCTCGGCATGGAGCGCGCGCAGCACTGGGGCTGGACCAACACGTATACGTACACCAAGTCGCTCGGCGAGCAGATCATCCTGTCCGACCGCACGGTACCGGCGACGATCGTGCGGCCCGCGATCGTCGAGAGCGCGATCCGCTATCCGTTCCCGGGCTGGAATGAAGGCTTCAACACGACCGCGCCGCTCATGTACCTGATGCTCAAGGGCCACCGCGCGGTGCCGATGGGCAAGGACACGGCGCTCGACGTGATCCCGGTCGACTTCATCGCGAGCGGCATGCTGCTGGCGACGGCCGCGGTGCTCGCCGGCGAGCACGAGCCGATCTATCAGCTGGGCTCGAGCGACGTGAACCGGATCTCGGGCAAGCGGCTGACCGAGCTGACCGGGCTCGCGGTGCGCCAAGTGTATCGCGACAAGGCGGATCGCGGCGAGGACAAGCTCAGGTCGCGGCTGCGCGCGCGGCTCGAGTCGGGGCCGGTCAGCTACGAGCACTTCGAGCGCTGGTCGGCGCCGATGTTCAAGCGGATCGCCGATCGGCTGATCGCGACGATCGACGACAAGCTGCCGAAGTGGGGCGCCCCGCGGCTCGAGGCGCTCGCCGAGCGCGCGCGCGACGAGCTCGAGAAGATCTCGACGTTCACCGGCCAGGTCCAGGATCTGATCGAGCTGTTCAAGCCGTTCACGAACGACCACGACCTCAGCTTTCGCTGCGATCACATGCGCGCGCTGTGGGCGCGGGTCACGCCCGCCGATCAGGACAAGCTGCTGTGGGCACCGCACCTCATCGACTGGCGCAAGTACTGGCTCGACACGCACTTCCCCGGCCTCCAGAAGTGGACGTTCGACAAGCTCGACGAGGAGTTCGGCGCCAAGCCCAAGACGATCTACACGTACAAGGAGCTCGTCGAGCTGTTCGAGGCGGCGGTCAAGCTGCACCGGAACCGCACGGCGCTGCGCCTCATCCGCAAGGACGACAACGCCGAGCCGATCGCCTACACCTACGGCCGGGTCGGCGAGATGGCCTGGCAGGGCGCCGGCATGCTGCGCCAGCTCGGCGTCGGGGCCGGCGATCGCGTCGTGCTGATGTCGGAGAACCGCCCGGAGTGGGGCATCTCGTACTTCGCGATCCTGCTCGCCGGCGCGACCGCCGTGCCGCTCGATCGCGAGCTGTCGCTCGCCGAGGTCGTGAACCTCGCCCGGGTGTCGCGCGCCAAGGCGCTCGTGCTGTCGCGCAAGGTCGCCGAGCGGCTCGCCGGCGAGGCGGCGATCGCGGTGCCGGTTGACCCCGACGGCGACGGTGACGCCGAGGTCGTGTGGTCGCCGGCGCACCCGGCGTTCGGCACCTGGCTCGCGACCCAGCGCCAGCTCGACGTGCGGGTGCTGGCGTTCGACGAGCTCCTCACCGAGCCCGACGTCTCGGTGGGCGCCGTCTACCCCGACGTCAAGGGCGATGCACTCGCGTCGCTGATCTTCACGTCGGGGACCACCGGCACGCCCAAGGGCGTGATGCTCAGCCACAAGAACCTGACCTCGATGGTCAGCAAGCTGTCGTCGCTGTTCACGCTCTACCATCACGACAAGCTGCTGTCGGTGCTGCCGCTCCACCACACCTTCGAGTTCTCGACCGGCTTCCTGATGCCGCTCATGCACGGCGCGTCGATCGACTACCTCGAGGAGCTCGAGGCCGACACGCTGGCGCGTGCGCTCGAGGACCAGGGGATCACCGGCATGGTCGGCGTACCGGCGCTGTTCCAGCTGCTCGAGCGCAAGATCTACAAGAACGTCAGCGACGCCGGCGTGCTCGTCGAGAAGGCGTTCGACTCGATCGTCGATCTCAACCGCTCGCTGCGCGACAAGCTGCCGTGGGACATCGGCGCCGGCAAGCTCTTGTTCTACCCGGTCCACCGCAAGCTCGGCGGCCGGATGCGCGTGCTCATCACCGGCGGCTCGGCGCTGCCGCCCGATACGCTCAAGGCGTTCCGCGGCCTCGGCTTCAACCTCTACGAGGGCTACGGCATGACCGAGTCATCGCCGGTGCTGACCGTGACCCGGCCGGGCGACAAGGTCGTGGCCGGCTCGGTCGGCCGCGCGCTGCCGGGCATCGACGTGCGGATCGATCAGCCGGACGCCGGCGGCATCGGCGAGGTCATCGCGAAGGGCCCCAACGTGATGAGCGGCTACTTCGAGAACCCCGACGCCACCGCGCAGACGCTTGCGAACGGCTGGCTGCACACCGGCGACCTCGGCCGGATCGACGCCGACGGCAACCTGTTCATCGTCGGCCGCAAGAAGGAGATGATCCTCGGCCCGTCGGGCGAGAACGTCTATCCCGACGAGCTCGAGGAGCTGTACCGCGACTCGAAGTACATCAAGGAGATGTCGGTCGTCGGGCTGCCCGGCGAGGCGGGCCACGAGACCGTCGCCGCGCTGATCGTCCCGGAGTACGACCAGGGCGACGGCGAGGGCCGGCCGGGCCGCGAGGCCGTGCGCGAGGCCGTCCGCGATCACATCAAGAAGGTCGGCAAGGGCCAGCCGCTCTACAAGCGGCTCAAGATCGTCCACCTGTGGGACCACGAGCTCCCCAAGACCGCCTCGCGCAAGGTCCGGCGGCGCGACGTCGTCCAGGAGCTCCTGCGGCTCGAGCGCGCCGTCAAGGGCGGGGCGGAGCTGAAGAAGCTCGAGGGCGCCGGCGGCGCGGGCACGTCCACCGGGGACGCGGCGCGCTGGATTCACGATCTGCTCGCCGATGTCGCGCAGAAGAAGCGCGGCTCGCTCACCGGCGAGACCCGCCTCGAAGAGCTCGGCTTCGATTCGCTGATGTTCACCGAGCTCGCCGTCGCGCTCGAGGCCGCGGGCGTGAACCTCCCCGATCCTCAGGAGCTCCAGGGGCTCGAGACCGTCGCGGACGTCGAGCTGCTGATCGAGCGGGTCGGCGCCCGGACCCGGAGCGAGAAGCCGCGGCGCGATCGGCTCGCGCGCGAGAAGGCCGCCGAGGACCGGAAGGCCGCGTCGGCCGACGACGATATCAACGTCCCGCGCCCGCTCGTCGCGCTCGGTCGCCGGGCGCTACGGGGCGGCATGACGGCGCTGTACGAGCGTGTCCTCGAGACCAGCATCTACGGCGCGGCGCAGGTCCCGCCGTTCGGCGGCTACATCGTGTGCGCCAACCACGCGAGCCACCTCGACACCGGCCTCATCAAGTACGCGCTCGGCGAGCAGGGCGAGGCGCTCGTCGCGCTCGCGGCCAAGGACTACTTCTTCGAAGATCCGGTCCGCCGGATGTACTTCGAGAACTTCACCAACCTCGTGCCGATGGAGCGCCACGGCTCCTTGCGCGAGTCACTCCGGCTCGCCGGGGAGGTCATCCGCGACGGCTACATCCTGCTCATCTTCCCCGAGGGCACCCGCAGCGAGACCGGCGTCATGACCGACTTCAAGCCGTCGCTCGGCTACCTCGCGATGACCAACAAGTGCGGCATCCTGCCGATGTACCTGTCGGGCACCCACGAGGCGATGCCCAAGGGCCGCTACCTGCCCAGGCGTGGCGAGCGGGTCGCGGCCTACGTCGGGCCGTTCGTGCCCTACAGCCAGGTGGTGGCGCTTGCAGGTGAGCGGTCGCGCAGCGAGCAGTACCGGGCGATCACCTATCACATTGAAAGCGTGATCCGGCGGCTCGCCCCGCGTGACCAGGCGTGGACCCTCGGCGACGCCGGCACGATGCCGATGGCCGAGTACCTCGAGGCCCACGGCCAGGCCGGTGCCAAGCCCGGCGAGGACGAAGCTCGTGAGTAAGGCCAGCGCTGCGCACGAGTTGCCCGCCCTCGTGATCGGAGGGACGTTGTGACGGCGACCGTGCTCGTGACCGGCGCGACCGGCTTTCTAGGCGAGCACCTGTGCCGCGCGCTCGTCGAGCAGGGCCACACCGTGCGCGGCCTCGCCCGCACGCGCTCGGCGATCCTCGCCGACCTCGGCGTCGAGCACATCCGCGGCGACGTGCTGAGTGGACCCGAGCTCGATCTCGCCCTCACCGATTCCGGTAGCGTGTCCGCGGTGTTTCACCTCGCGGGCGCGGTCTCGCGCGATCCCGACGACGCCCAGCGCATGATGCGGCTGCACGTCGATGGCACGCGGCGCGTCCTCGAGCGCATGGCCGCGGCCGGCGTCCAGCGCATGGTGCTCGCGTCGACCAGCGGCACGATCGGCGTGTCCAAGCAGGAGGAGATCCTCGACGAATCGGCGCCGTACCCCGAGGAGATCGTCGCCGGCTGGCCGTACTACGCCTCGAAGATCTACCAGGAGCGCCTCGCGTTCGAGCACGGCGCGCGGCTCGGCATCGAGATCATCGCGGTCAACCCATCGCTCCTGCTCGGGCCCGGCGATCGCCGCCTGTCGTCGACCGGCGATGTCCGCAAGTTCCTCAAGCGCCAGATCCCGACCATCCCCGACGGCGGCATCAGCTTCGTCGATGCCCGCGATGCGGCGGCGGCCACCGCGGCGGCCCTCGAGCGCGGCAGGGCAGGCGAGCGCTACCTGCTCGGCGGCCCGAACTGGACCACCAAGGAATTCTTCGCGCGGCTCGGCCGCGTCGCCAACGTCGCTCCCCCGCGCCTCAAGCTGCCGCCGTCGTGGAACAAGTGGGGCGCGAGCCTCCTGGAGGAGCTCTACCGCTGGCGCGGCAAGGAGCCGCCGGTCGATCGGATCTCGGTCGAGATGGCCGAGCACTACTGGTGGATCGATTCCTCCAAGGCGGAGCGCGAGCTCGGCTTTGCGGCCCGCGATCCGCAGCTCACCCTGGTCGACACCGTCGCGTACCTGCGCCAGGGCGTCGACGAGCTGTGATCCATCGAACTGCGTGGCTCGCGAACTGGACATCACCCCAAGGCCTCGATCGTGCTCAACGCCTCGATCGTGCTGCGCGTGGAGCGGCTTGCGGGGTTGGTTGTTTGGGAGCAGGGCCGAGGGGGCGGGCGTCGGAGGGCCGCCGTCCTACCTGGGCAAGCCGAGCTGGCGGAGCAACGAGCGCACGACGTCTGGGCGCAGCTCGCGCGATGTGTTGCCGTGGACCGCGACCGGCACCGATCGGTGACCTGGCTTGGTCAGGACGATGTGCGACCCGCGCTGGCGGTCAACGACCCAGCCCGCGGCGACGGCGAGGGCGATAAGCTCAGACGCACGCAACGCGATCATCCGCGGTAAACCCGCGCGGTGAATGCGTCGCGCGCAGCGCTGGGCGTCGTCCGCCGGGGACCATCGGGACGACATCGGCGTCGCTCTCGAAACGCCACGCGAGGGGCAACGCGAAGGCGGTCACCTCCGAATGGGTGGCGAGTTCGACGCGCGACATGGGGCGGCCGAGCTCGAGAACCTCGGCGAGTCGATGCCAGATCTCGTCATCGGGGGAATCCTTGTGCGGGTTCTCGCCGCTGGACAGGCAGTCCTCGAGCACGAGCCCCACGGCCTCATGGATGGCGGCGATGGCTCCCTCGGCGGTATCGGCCTCGGAGATCACGTCGAACTCGGGGACGTAGCCGATCCAGGCCGGTCCATCGCGCTCGACGAGCGCGAAAGCGCTGTAGGTTCTCTCGCTGCGCATGGGCACAGGCTACCTGTAAACAGGCAATAGCGGTGGAGATCTCGGGGCGATGGCGTCCCGGCACGTTTACACGGGCATGCGACCCCTACTTGACGAGGCGGAGTTTCACCTGTGGCTTCAAGGTGTTGAGCCGATCGGGACAACGGTGCACCATTGGCCTTCATCGGCCAACCAACGGTGGTGAGGGCCGCCCCGCGCCCGGCGCATGGCCGCGGCCCGCGTAGCCCCAGGCGCGGAACGGGCGCACGGTCGCCGGTTCGCGCCGGCGCAGCGCGAACAGCGCGAGGCAGCAGACGGCGTAGTTGAGCGCGAGGAAGACGGTGGTCATCGCGATCAGCTGCTCGAACGTCCCGGTCGCGATCAGGGCGATCGCCACCAGGGTCGTCACCAGCGTGGCGACGCCAGGCGTGCCGCGGGTGCTGACGCCGGCCGCGCGCGACCAGAACAGCCGGTCGCGGCCCAGCGCGAACAGGATGCGCGTGCCGACCATCATGATGGCGTTGAGCAGCGGCAACAGCGAGAGGATCGACAGGATCAAGATGATCTGGCGGCCACGATCCCCGACGATGACCTGGGCGGCGTCCGCGGCCGGGAGCTTCGAGGCCGAGAGCTCCGAGATCGGCAGGATGACCAGGAAGGCCAGGTTGACCAGCATGTAGATGACGATGACCACGAGCACGCCGCCGATCATCGCGCGCGGCAGGTTGCGGACCGGATCGCGATCCTCTTCGGTGAAGTACAGCGCGCTCTGCCATCCGCCGAAGGTGGTCACGACGGCCTGGAGCGCGATGACCAGGCCTGGCAACGTCAGCGACGCGGACGCCGCGGCGGGCGCGGGCCCGGAGGTCCCGCCGGACATGACCAGGCCCACGACGACGAGCGCCAGGAACGCGAGGCACTTGAGGGCGGTCGTCCACGACTGGAACCAGCTGCTGACCCGCACGCCCGCCCACTGCAGGACGACGAACCCGACGAGCAGCACCACGGCGACCGGTCGGACGTGGCCGGCCACAGGCGGGGCGAGCTTGCCCAGGAACTCGCTCATCCCGATCGAGATGTAACTCAGGCTCGTGGCGTAGGCGATCCAGTCGTTCCAGCCGATCCCGAACCCGACCCAGTCACCAAACGCGCGCCGCGCATACACGTAAACCCGCCCGCGTGCGGGATCATCGTACCGAGCTCGGTCAAGCAGATCGCGCTGAGCAGGCTGAACAGCCCGCCCGCGAGCCAGATCAGGAGGATGGTCCCAGGGACGTGGAGCTGCCCTGCGACCAGCCCGGGGGTGCGCAGGATGCCGATCCCGATCGTTGCGCCGATGATGACGGCCAGGTCGAACCCGACGCCGAGAATGCGCCGGAGCCGGCCGGCTGCACGGTTAACAGTCGGGTTGATCTCCGCCAAGGTGACCGAGACTATACGCGGAGTCATGAACTATCAGCGGCTGGCCTCCACCGGTATGTGCTGATGAGCCAGTCGCATCCGCAGCGGAGCAAAAACCATGCGGCGAGGGCAAGAGGCACTAGAGCGCGAGGCGGCGCAGCCGGAGGGCGTTGCCGATCACCGACACCGAACTGAGGCTCATCGCGGCGCTGGCGATCATCGGGCTCAGGAGGATTCCGAAGATCGGATACAGGACGCCGGCGGCGATCGGGATGCCGAGGACGTTGTAGGCGAACGCGAACAACAGGTTCTGTCGGATGTTGCGCATCGTGCCGCGCGATAGCCGGCGGGCACGCAGGATGCCGCGGAGATCGCCGCCGAGCAGCGTGATGCCGGCGCTCTCGATCGCGACGTCCGCGCCGGTGGCCATCGCGATGCCGACGTCGGCGGTGGCGAGGGCGGGGGCGTCGTTGATGCCGTCGCCGGCCATCGCGACGATCTGACCGCCGGTCTTGAGCCGGTTGATCGCCGCGCCTTTCTGCGTGGGCAACACGTCGGCGATCACGTCGCCGGCGCCGAGGCCGAGCTGTTTCGCGACGGCTTGGGCGGTGGTGTGGCTATCGCCGGTCAGCATCAGGATCCGGAGGCCGTCGGCCCGGAGGGCGCGGATCGTGTCGGCTGCAGCGGGCTTGATCGGGTCGGCGACGCCGAGGAGCCCGGCGAGCGCGCCGCCGGCCACGACGTACATGACGGTCTGGCCCTCGTGGCGTAGTGCTTCGGCCTGGGCCTGGATGGCGGGAGCGGCGGTGAGGCCGAGCTCTTCGAGCATCGCGAGGTTGCCGAGCGCGACGGGGGTGCCATCGACCGTGCCGGTCACGCCCTTGCCGGTGATCGAGGCAAAGCCGGTCACGCCGGTGAGCGCGACGCCGCGTGCCGTGGCCCCGGCGACGATGGCCGCGGCGAGGGGATGCTCGCTGCCACGCTCGAGGCTCGCGGCGAGATGCAGCAGCTGATCGGCGGTGAGCGCGACCGACGCCGGGGAGCCTGGCGATGCCGGGGAGACGGCTGACGCCGGGGAGCCTGGCGATGCCGGGGAGATGGGCGAGACCGTGACGAGCGCGGGCTTGCCCTCGGTCAGCGTGCCGGTCTTGTCGACGACGAGCGTGGTGACGCGCTCGAGGCGCTCGAGGGCCTCGGCGTGCTTGATCAAGATGCCCGCCGCGGCGCCGCGGCCGGTCCCGACCATGATCGACATCGGCGTGGCGAGGCCGAGGGCGCACGGGCAGGCGATGATCAGGACGGCGACGGCGTTGACCAGCGCATAGGCCAGGCGCGCCTGGTCTGGCCCCACGAGCGCCCACACGATGAACGTCGCGACCGCGGAGACCAGCACGGCGGGCACGAAGTACGACGCCACGACGTCGGCGAGCCGCTGGATCGGGGCGCGGCTGCGCTGCGCCTCGCCGACCATGCGCACGATCTGCGCGAGCAGGGTCTCGCCGCCGACGCGCTCGGCGCGCATGATGAAGCTGCCGGTCCCGTTGACGGTGCCTCCGGTGACCCGCGCGCCGGGGGGCTTCTCGACGGGGATCGGCTCGCCGGTGACCATCGACTCGTCGACCGCGCTCGTGCCCTCGAGGACGACGCCGTCGACCGGGACCTTGTCACCCGGCCGGACGCGCAGCCGATCGCCTGGCATCACGCGCTCGAGCGGGACGTCGTGCTCGCTGCCGTCGGCGGCGAGTTGTCGCGCGGTGTTCGGGGCGAGGCCGAGCAGCGCCCGGAGCGCGCTCGAGGTCGCGCGACGTGCCCGCAGCTCGAGCACCTGGCCGAGCAGGACGAGCGTGGTGATCACCGCCGCGGGCTCGAAGTACACGGGGGCGGCGCCGCCGTGGCCGCGAAAGGCGTGCGGCAGCAGCGTGGGCGCCACGGTCGCGACGAGGCTGAACCCGTAGGCCGTCGCGATGCCGATCGCGATCAGCGTGAACATGTTGAGCTTGCGCGTGACGATCGATCGCCAGCCGCGCGCGTAGAACGGCGCGCCGCCCCACACGACGACCGGCGTCGCGAGGAGGAGCTGGATCCACGGCAGCGCTTGCGGCGACAGGTAGGAGGTGATCGGCGCGCCGGCCATCTCGGCCATGGTCTGGACGAGCAGCGGCACGGTCAGCGCGGCGGAGACGGCGAACCGCCGGGTCATGTCGCGCAGCTCGGGGTTGTCGTCGTCGGGCGCCACCGTGCGCGGCTCGAGGGCCATGCCGCAGATCGGGCAACTGCCCGGCTCGGCCGTCACGACCTCGGGGTGCATCGGGCAGACGTACTCGGTCCGCGCCGCGGCGACCTCGGGCTCGAGGGCCATGCCGCAGTCCGGACAGTCGCCGGCGCCTGGCGCGCGTACCTCGGGGTGCATCGGGCACGTGTAGACCGCGTCGGCGAGGGGCTTTGCCGTGGTGCGTGCCGTCGGCGCAGGTGGGTTTGGTGCGTGCGAGGTCGCGTGCGCGTGCGAGGTCGCGTGGGCGTACGAGGTCGCGTGTGCGTGCGAGGTCGCGTGTGCCGGCGAGGATGCGGGTGTAGCTGCGATCGCGGTCGCATGCGCCGGTGAGGTCGCGGGCACCGCCGCGAGGTACCTGGCCGGATCGGCGATGAACTTGTCGCGACACCGGGGGTTGCAGAACCAGTACTCGTGGCCGTCGTGGGTCGCGCTGCCGCCCTTGGCCTTGCCGGGGGTGACGGTCATCCCGCAGACCGGATCCTTGACGGTCGCAGCCGCGCGATCTGCTCCGTCAGGTCCGTCGACGCCGTGCCGGGGACTACCGTGGTCCATCTACGCTTCGCTCCGATCCGTCCGATCTGTCCGATCCGTACAATGATGCCCCGGCGAGACCGCCTTGCGGGCGTCATGACACGGTTCAGAAGCGATCCGGCAGGCAGGCACCATCGCATTGATCTAGCGCCGGAACAGGTCGTTGTCCGCGATCCGGGTCGTGAACCGCGCACCGGGCGCGTGGCGTGCTTGGTGGTGATGGGTGGTAGCGGCACCGTCGTGCGACTGGTATGAGCATCGTCCGACAAGGAGACCGCGATGATTCGTTTGCTGGTACCCGTGCTGTGTATCGCCGCGCTCGGCGCATGCGGATCGAAGCCTCCCGCCCCGGCGTCCCCCGATCAGGTCGGCGCCGGCGCCGGCAGCGCGAGCGCAACGCCGCCAGAAGCACCGCCGGTCGAGGCGCCACCAGCGACGCCCTCGCCCGAGGCCACGCCCGCGCCCGAGGCCACGCCCGCGCCCGCGCCGGAGGCGACGCCGGCGCCCGAGGCCACGAAGCCGCCCGAGGCCGCCAAGCCGCCCGAGCCCGCCAAGCCGGACCCGGCGAAGGCCAAGGCCAGCCTGCTCGCCGCCGAGACCCGGGCGTGGAACGCGGCCAGGCCCGTGTTCGAGAAGTACTGCGCGAAGTGTCATAGCGAGGGCGCTCAGGGCGCGACGAAGAAGAAGCTCGATCGCTTCGACATGACGTCCTATCCGATGGCCGGGCCTCGGGCCGCGACGATCGGCACGACGATGCGCGACGTCATGGGCATCTCCGGCAAGAAGCCGACGATGCCGTTCGGCAAGCCAGGGGCGGTGGCCGGCGACGAGCTCGCGGCGATCAAGGCGTGGACCGACGCCTGGCAAGCCGCCGACAAGGCCGGCGCCCACAAGGGCTAGCGGCGATACGTCAGATCCGGCTCGCGATCAGGAAGGCCACCACGGCCGCGATCACCAGGCTGATCGCCAGGGCGATGCGGCGGACGATGGCTTCGCGGTGCATCGTGCGCGCCATGTCGAACCGGGCGATGGTGCTGGCCGAGGCGGGACGATCGCCGAGCGGTGATTGCGGCGGCCGCAGGGGAGATGGCGGCACCTGGTGGATCGTCGGATAAGCTTCGCGCAGGTTCTGCCCCGGGGCGTGCGATCGCGCGGCGGGACCACTGCGCTCCGGTCCGGACGGACCCAGCAGCGTGGTGTCGGGGTCAAACACCACGGGCATGGAGGACGGCCCGAACTGGGGAGCTGAGCCGCGCACCGGGATTCCCCCGGGGTTGGACGGCTGCTTGAGCTTGGGGATCATCGGCTCGGTCTTCGCGACCGCCGCCTTCATGTCCCGATCGGTCTCCATTTCCGAGGCCGCCGGCTCCATCTCCGGGTCGGTTTCTGGCTGTTCGGAAGCTAGCTCCGTCACCAGGATCGGGTCCAGCGGGGTAAACGGCACCGTTTCAGCGATCGCCGGATCCGGCTTCGCGACGACCGGCCTGGGCTTCGCGACGACCGGCCCCAGCTTCGGGGCGACCGGCACCGACTTCGAGGTGACCGGCCCCGGCTTCGGGGTGACCGGCCCTGGCTTCGGGGTGACCGGCCCCAGCTTCGGGGCAGCGGGCACCGGCCTCGGCGTTCCCGCCAGCAAGACCGGGTTCTTCGAGGCCCGATTCGACGGGCTCGACATGACGCTCGCGACGCCCTGCAGGGTGCTCGCAAAGCCCGTGGTGCCGTTGGGACCGCCCGGAATCGGGCTGGCAACGCCGGCGGCGACCCGCGTGACCGCCTCCTCGACCTCCGGCAGGATCTCGTCGAGCGCCGTCGCGAGCTCGACCGCGCTTTGAAAGCGATCGGTGTGCTGGCGCTCCAGACACCGCATCACGACCTGATCGACATCGGGGGTCACGACCGCCCGGGTGGCCAGCCGTGGTGGGGTCGTGGTGAGCACGGCGGCGAGCGCGGCGGCGGCGCTGTTGGCATCGTCGTAGGGCTTGCAGCCCGCGATCATCTCGTACATCACGACGCCGAGCGTGTAGATGTCGCTGCTCGCGTCGCACATGCCCCCGACCATCTGCTCGGGAGACATGTAGTCGAGCGTGCCGATCATCTGGCCCGCCTGCGTGAGGTCGGAGTTGTCGATGTCGCTGTCGTTCAGGATCTTGGCGATCCCGAAGTCGAGCACCTTCACGAAGTCCCGCTCGTTGCCGCGCGGCTCGAGGTGAATGTTGGTGGGCTTCAGATCGCGGTGGATGATCCCGAGCGCGTGGGCTTCGGCGAGCGAGCTGCACACCGCGCGCGCGATCGCGACCACGCTCTCCCAGGGCATGGGGCCGTGCGCGCGATATCGCTCGTACAGGCTCTCGCCGCGCAGGAGCTCCATCACGATGTAGAGCGTCCCGTCATCGGCTTCGCCGAGCTCGTACGCCGTGATCGTGTGCGGGTCCCGGAGCAGGGTCAGCGCCGCGCCCTCACGCCGAAACCGCGCGACTACATCCGGCGCGCTTGTCAGATTCGGGTGCAGCACCTTGAGCGCGAACTGATGACCCGACTTCAGATGGGTCGCCCGATAGATCGCGCCAAAGCCACCGGCCGCAATCCTCGCCTCGACCCGAAATCGCCGGTCGAACACCTCGCCCAGCAACGGATCTCGACGTCGGACCACCGTATGGTCGATATTATCTGGTTCCGCAGCCACGCCCACGACCCATTGTGTCAGGGGCTTGGGTCATCAACTAGCCCAAGATCCCTGGAAGCCGCTGACAACGGTCGCGACCGCTGGGTGCCAGGAAGTGTGCACGCGGAGGATATTGCCCGGGAACCGTGGTGGACGCACCGTCGTGTGGCGCTCCTCGCGGCACCGGCGGAGATCCCCCTGTCCGGGCGTGGGCGCCCAGGTCGCCGAGAGGACCACCGAGCTTATTTTTTGTGCGCTCTCGCACATATCTGACCGCCGGTCAATCGGTGGGATGAGCCGCAACCCCTCGTGGCGTCGGGCAATCGTGCGACCGGCGAGCGTTGATCGAAGCCCGGACGTTTGGTACATAGCCAGGGCCTTCGGAGCCATAGCCAAGTGGTAAGGCAGTGGTCTGCAAAACCACCATTCCCCAGTTCAAATCTGGGTGGCTCCTCCAGAACCTGCTTCGATCTCCGCCTCAGGGTGACGCCGAAGGTCAAGCCGGCCAGCGCCGGCCCCAGGTCACGATCAGCGCGGCGGCATCGCGTAGCCGCGCTGCGGGAACGGATCGGCGGAGTCGCGGCGGCCGATCTCGGCCGGGGTCCACACCGCGCCGCGTTCGGAGAAGATCGCCATGCCGATGACGCCGACGTTGCGGTCACCGGATGTTTGAGCCGCGTAGGACTCGGCGACCTTGCCGAACCGGAACGCCGCGACGGCGTCGTCGGAGGTGCGGAAGCCGTCGATCGTGAGGACGCCGTGTGGATCGACGAGGTAGCCGCGGCGGTTCGGATCGGCCGGCTGGCCGTCGATCACGTCGAGGCCGTCGACCGAGGCGACGATCTCGAACCGCGCCGAGGTCGCGTTGCGCACGACGATCCGGTAGCGCGCGCCATCCTCGCCCATGATCAAGGTGCGGCCGCCCGCGGTGAAGCCGGGCAGGGTGCGGCCGGCCTCGTCGACGAGCGCGACCGACAGCGCGCCATCGCCGGCGTAGATCTCGAGCGGCGCGGGTCGGGTGCCGAGGTACTGGGCGTGCGCGGTGACGCCGGCGGCATCGTTGTAGTGAAACAGGACCTCGGCCCACGGCGACGGAGCGGACCGCAGGAACGGCGAGAACGTGATCGGCGCCGCGACGGCTTCGCCCCAGGACGTCCCGAGGCCGGGCCGATCGATCGTCGGCTCGATCGTCGGCTCGGCCGCCGGCTCGGCCATCGGCTCGCCCATTCGGCCGCCGCGGCCCGCCATCGCGGCGTGGCTCGGGGCCTCGTAGGTGCCGGCCGCGTGCGCGCTCGGGGACGAGGGTGCGTAGCCGCCGGGGGCGGCGACCTTGTACTCGGCCGTCCCGCCGGCGCTGCACGCGGCGAGGCCCACGGCCAGGCCGATCACGGACATAGTCGAGATCCATGGGTGCCGGCGCACCCGCTTACCGAGCGACATCGATCGATCCTTTCGTGTAGCCGAGGCCACGCGCGGCGCCGCGAGCGGGCGAGCGCGATGATCTGCTTCGATCTACGTTTCGAGCTGCGTGTACTCGTGCAACGTGGCTTCCCCCGCGCGGCTTACACGTGACGGAGCAACACGGATCACCACGGCCACAGGCTCCAGGTGAAATAACTTCCGGCCAGCAGGATCGCGGTGATCGCCCAGGCGCCCAGCAGCCGATAGACCTGTGCCGGCCACGGCCGCGGTAGGGCGCGGCACAGCACCGCGCCGAGGAGCGCACCTGTACACGCGCCGCCGGCGCCCCACGCGACGAGGCCGAGGTAGTGGATCGCGATCTCCGTGGTCGGCTGCATCACGAGCTTTCCCCGCAGCGGCAGATAGATGAGGTGCGGCCATTGCCCCCAGTCGCACGCGGCGTACGCGAAGGCGCCGCCGATGATCGCGCACATGGCGATCACGTACGCGCGGTGCGCCCGCGACATCGAGGGCGAGGCGGCGGTCACGGCTTCGCGCCCTGGTGGCACCGCGTGCACGTCGTGCCGGTCAGCTTGAACGCGGTGGTCCCGTCATGACACGGCGCGCACGTCGCCTTCGGCGGTGTCGCCAGCGCGAGGACGTCCGGGGTGCCCGGGGCAAGCGGCTCGCCGGACGTGCCCGGGGCGCGTAGATCGACGTGGCACGCGTCGCAACCGATCGGGTCGCCGCCGCTCGCCCGGGCATGCGAGGCATGATCGAACTTGCTGCGCACCGACCACGGCGCGGCGAGCCGCGCGAGCTGGCGATCGAGCGCGAGGCCCTGGCGATGGCAGCGCTCGCAGGCGCCCAGCAGCGGCGCGGGGCCCCCGGTCACCGCGTGGCACGCCTTGCCAGTGCAGGCGCGGTGGCCGCGCGGGGGCCGCAGCTGGGTCGTCGCGGTCGTCAGCGCGTGGCAGCTCGTGCAGGCGGCCGCGTGCTTGCCGTGATCGAGCGTCGCGCCGAACTCGGTGTGCTCCGGCGGGCCGCGATCGGCGACCAGCGGGCGCCACGGCTCGGTGGCGTTGTGGCACGCGCCGCAGATCCGCGGCTGGCGGCGGCCGAAGTCGTCGGCGTGGCACGTCACGCACGGCGCGTGACCGACGACGACGACCTCCCCGGTCCGGGTGAGCGGGTGGCACGTCGCGCACGGCAGGCGCACGGCGGCGTGGGTCGCGTGCGAGTAGCGCTCGGCGGGCCGTTCGACCTTGAACCCGGGCAGGTCCGGATCGAGGTGGCACCGGGTGCAGGCGGCGGTGATCGGGAACGCGGGCGCGCCGTCGTGGCAGTGCGCCGCGGCGCAGGTCGCCGCGCCCGGAGCCGGCAGGACGTTGTCATCGGTGTCCTGCAGCGCCTGGTGGCACGTCACGCACCTCGCTCCCTCGGCGCCGCGCGCGGCGTGCTGCTTGTGCGAGAACGCGCCCCGGACGTTGAGCTCGTCGTGGATGATCGACGGCGGCAGCGGGGCCCCGGTGGCCGGCGTGTGGCAACCTGTGCACGCGGTCATCGCCGGGCCGCGGCCGGTCGCGCCGCTGCCATCGTGGCAGCCGGCGCAGCGCTTGTGTGGCGCGGGCTTCTTGCCGGTGTGGCACTGCGCGCAGGCGAGCTCGCGGTGGCGCTTGTGCCCGACGGTGATCGCGAAGTTGGGCTCGAGCGTGTACGGCGGATAGTGCACCGGGAAGCCGCGCGGGTTCGGCGCGACGAGCGTCGCCTCCGAGTGGCAGGCCGTGCAGACCGCCAGGCGATCGCCGGGCTTGTCGGCGACCCGGGGCGGCGGGCCATGGCAGGCGCCGAAGCACGCCGCGTGGCCCGGCTTGCCGACCAGCGCGCCGCCCTTCATCGCGTGACAGCGCGCGCACGGCAAGGGCTCGCCGCCGCTGACCACGAGGTCGCGATCGTGCAGGTTGTGCTCGAAGCCGATCGCCGTGGGGCTGGGGGCGCTCGGGGCGGGGGCCGGCGCCGCGGCGGCAAGGCCGACCGCGCCCACGGCGGCGATCGCGAGGGCGGTCGCCCGTACTCCGCGCATCACGGCATCACCCGCATCAATAAAACCCCGTCATCGTGAGGCGCAGGCTCTTGTACGAGGTGATCTCCGGCGTGAACGCGATCGCGCTCGACAGATCGTACGACGCGAACAACCGCAGCCGCTTGCCGATCCACGCGTCGAGCGTGACGCGCCCGCCGCCGCGGACATCGCTGGTCGGGATCGGGTCGGTCGGGTCCTGATAGAGCTCGGCGTACCGGGTCTGGCGGCCGTAGACCTCGGCCATCGCGGAGAACTGGCGCGCCCCGAGCGACATGCGCATGCGGAGCCCGATCTCGGTGAAGCCGCGCTCGCCGGTCGCGGCGCTCGGCGGCAGCGCCTGGGGCACGAGCCGCACGTCCGTGATGGGCCCGCCGAGCAGATCCTCGCGCTCGGTCTGGCGGCTCAGCACGCTGGCGCTGACCGCGATCGTCCGGCGCAGCCGGACCTCGAGCGCGCCGCCGAGCTCGACGTACGACGCCGAGAAGCTGCTCCTGGGCTCGCCGGACTTCGACAGGTCGCCGGCGATCGTGGTCCGGGCGAGCAGGTCGACGTTCTCGGCGATCAGCGTCCCGGCGCGCAGCGACGCGGTGAACTGCGGCACCACGGGGCCGAGGTCGAGGTAGCGGCGGGCCGTCGTCGAGTCATCGGTGATGAGCGACGGATCCCAGCGCCAGTCGGTATCGAACCGGCGCATCACGTCGACCACGAGGTTCGTGACGTCGTGGTAGCGCGCGCGAAACTGGACGTGCTCGTTCGCCAGCTTGTCGTCGAGCGTGCGGGCCTGCGCGAGCACGGTTACGTCGCGGCGCGGCTGCCAGTCGAGCTCGAGCTGGCGGTGCGTGCTGTCGGGCTGCCCGGCGACCCCGCTGGTCACCGACAAGGTCTCGCCGGCGATCGCGACCGGCACCGAGACGAGCCGGCGCAGATCGACGCGCACCGACGCGCCGGCGACCGCATAGCGCTCGTTCGTGAGATCGGTCGTGTAGTCGGCGTGGCGACCCCCGGCGTAGGCGCTCGCCGTCACGATGTCGCCGTCGTAGGCGAGCAGGCCGCCGTCGATGTGGAGCACCCACGGGCCGTAGATGTACTGGCTGCCGGCGCGAAACCGCAGCTTGCGCAGGCCGAACCGGCGCGGCAGGAAGTCCTTCAGCTCGCCCCAGCCGGTGCGGGTCTCGAACGTGTTGCGGTCGAACCAGGTCGTGATCGGCGGCGCGATCGGGGCCGCGCTGCCCTGGCCGGGCGGATGATAGAGTTCGCGCTGCGCGGCATCGAACCGGAGCGCGAAGTACGACGACAGGCTGTCGAGCGCGACGCCACGCGTGCTGAAGAACGCCTCGCCGAACCCGTACGAGCGGAGCGCGGTGTAGTCGCGGCCTTCCTGCACCGGCGCATCGAACGACGCCTTGCCGCTCGGCCGCGCGCCATCGACCTGGTAGCCGATCGTGAGGCTGAACGACACCGGCTCGAGCACGTCGCGCACCGCGGCGAGCTGGTCGCCGCGATCGCCGGGATCGACCTGCGAGAGCGCTGGGGGCGCGGCGGGCATCGGGGACGCCGCGCGCGGCTTCGGCGGGGCTACCGCGGCCGCGCGTGGCCGCATCCGCAGGTGGTGCGGCGGTGGTTCGTGCGTGAGCGTCAGCTGCGGCTCGGCGAGCGCGGCCGGCGCCGTGAGCCCGACGGCGACGGCGACGGCGACGGCGGCGGTGACGGGCTCCGTTACCCCGGCGGCCCCGCCTACCCGGGTGGCTCCCGCGCGCCTCACCGAGCCCCTCGTGCCGCGGTCGCGTGACACGTGGTGCAGAAGCTCTCGCTGTGGCACGCGACGCACGGCCGGATGTCGATCCGCGCCGACCGGCCGTGGTCGGCCATGAACGAGCCGGCGAAGCCGTGCGAGCGTGGCCGCTGGCGGTGGCAGCTCGTACAGAACTCGACCACGTGGCAGCGCGCGCAGCGCTCGCGGTCGGCGGCGGCCTCGTTGCCGTGATCGAGCTCGCGCCAGGTGATCCGGTGATCCGCGGGCAACATCGTCTGGTGGCACTCGTCGCACGCCTGCTTCGGGTTACCCGACATCTGCGTGTGGCACGCCGCGCAGCGGGACGCGTCGCGCTCGGCGGCCTCGGTGTGATCGCGGCGGAACGCAATTGTATGATCGAGCGGGCGCTCGGTCAGCGGGAGGTGGCTGCGCGGCGCGATCGACGTCAGCGTCTCGCTGCGCTTCTTGTGGCAGGTCTCGCAGATCCGCATGCGCATCACCGGCGGCGTGCGCGCCGTGTCGTCGTGGCAGGTGACGCAGCTCTCGACGCGGGGCGCCGCGTGGTCGCGGTAGCCGGTCGAGCTCTGGGTCCGGACGTGGCAGTCCTCGCACCGGATCGTCTGGCCGCGCCGATCGGCGCGATGCCGCGTGTGGTCGAAGTGCAGGTCGTCGCGGATCAGGCGGCTCCGGCGGCGCAGCCGCGTGGCCGGCTCGTGGCAGGCGCGGCAGTCCTCCATCCGTGGTGCCTTCGCGAGCGCGACCTCGGCGGCGTGGCAGCGCGTGCACGCCGCGTGATCGGGCCGGGTGAGGCCGGCGTCGCCCCTGGTGTGGCAGTCGGTGCACGTGACGTGAAACCCGACCCGGTCCTCCATCGCCCGTGCGTCGAGGTGGCGCTGGTGCGAGAACTTCGAGGGCTCCGCCTGCCAGGCGTCCTCGACCGGGTAGGGCTTGAGCGGCGCCGCCAGCGGCTGGGCCGTGATCGCCTGGTGGCAGACCTCGCACAGCCGGGTCGGCTCGCCGGTGAAGTCCTTGCGATGACAGGCGCCGTCGTCGCACGGCCGGTGGTTGTCGGCGCCGGGCCGCGCCGTTCCGCGATGGCAGTCGCCGCACGGAAGCTGGGCGTGGCGGTCGTGCGACAGCCGCGAGTCATCGACGGCCGGCAGCGGCGCGTCGACCTTGCGCTGCGGAGTACATGCCGCAGCGAGCGCGACCACGGCAATCACCAGGTGCTTGGTCATGCCCCCGAGGCGACGACGCTAGCACACCGACCGACACGCCCGCCGGCCCAGGCGGCACTCTCGCAGGGCGCCCGGTCAGCCGGCGAGCGCCTGCTCGCACCTGCTCGCGACCGCGGGCGCGGGCGATCAGGTGGTGCGCCGCCGCTCGTCGGGCGCGGTCCGGCCGCGCAGGGTCCGCATGGTCATGAAGCGGTTGTAGCCGCCCGCGTCCCACCACCACGACGCCAGCCCCAAGAGCGCGACGGTGGCGCCGAAGTAGAGCGGCCACACAGGGCTCATCGGGAGGCGGGCGCCGAAGAAGAACATGTTGAACACGAAGAACTGCACCACGAACAGGAAGAATGAGGTCCGCCCCATGCGCGTGGTGAAGCGCAGCCACGCGTCGAGGCGCCCCAGGCGGTCGACGGTCATCGTCGCGGCCAGCAGCAGCAGCCCGGCGCCGCCGTGGAACAGCAGGTACACCGGTCCAGGCGGACGCTTGCAGCCTATCGACGCGAGCGTCGCGACCAGGCCCTCGTGGTCGATCACGCCGGCGTTTTGCGCGATGGCGCCCAGCTTGGCGCAGGCGATCGCTATCAGCACCGACACGCTGCCGATGTGGAACATCAGCCACGCGGCGCCGGTCTCGCCGTCCCGCTTCAGGCGCGCGACGAACGCCACCCCCAGCGACGTGCTCGCCAGGTAGACGGCGAACCACGGGAGCACCGGGAAGGCGTAGATGTTGGCCCGGTACGTCGGCCCGGTGACGAACTCCCCGACGAGCGCCGCCCGCCACCACAGGTGCCAGTGCTCGGGCCACAGTGACATCGCCGCCCAGCTCGCCGCGAACAGGGCCGCGCCCAGCGCCAGGCGCGCCCGCGGCCGTAGCACCTCGACGAGGAACGGCCCGACGATGATGGAGAAGGCGATGGTATCGGTGATGAACACCTCGTACAGCGCCCAGTCGAAGCGGCCCAGCCTGGGCACGTGGGCGATGGCGATCACCACATGACCGAAGGTGAGGAAGAAGAGCCCGCGATCGGCGAGGCGCATGCGGGTGGCGCGGAAGCCTTCCGGTCGCATGGCGTACAGGAAGCCCGCCATCATGCCGCTGAGCACCATGAACGTCGGCGACGCCACCTTGCCGACCCGCTCGAACCAGTCCTCGAGGTGCTCCTGACCGTTTCCGCCGAAGTAGGTCAGCCCGAAATGCGAGATCAACACGAAGATCATCGCCGTGCCACGCGTAGCATCAAGCGAGCGGATCCGCTTACCAGTCATCGCTAAGCGACGGAAACGTAACACGACCGGCCCTTGTTTGCCGTCGGATGAGCGAGTTGGTGGGGCGGCCGGGCGCGGGCTCCTCGCGCGGCCCACTTCGCGCAGCCGTTGTTCCCAGTCGTTCTCGAGTGCGCGCGCCACGACGCGGTTGGCGGGATCCACCGCCTTGTAGCGTCGTTCCGCTCGACGTGCTTCGTAGCCAACCTGCTTGATGCGCGTACGCCACCGCCTTGTTCAGCGAGTTCGTCAGCAGGCGAGCGCTTCTTCACGGTCGCGCGGATCGACGTGGGGGCGGTCGGGCAGAAGCTCGCGACGCGCGGCGACGAACCGGTCGGGGGCATCGGGGCGCCACCACGCGACCGCAAAGCCGCGGACGTTCGCCGGGGTATACGTCACGACGACGCGTTCACCGCGGGCGTCCTCCAGCACGGGCAGGACCGCCTCGCAGGCGGCGTGCACGACGATCATGCCGCCGGGCCGCACGGCGCGCTGGAGCGCGGGCCATAGCCGGTCGAACAACCCGGGTTCGGCGTTCCGCCAGACCTCGGCGAACGCCGTCGCCAGCGGCCTTGCCGGCGACCGGAGTCGATTCACGTGGGGCATATCAGGAATCGGCGCGTTGCACGTCACCAGCGCGGCCGGCTCGCATAGCGCACCGACGTCGCCGAGCGAAGGTGCGAGGTGTGCAATCCCCGACAGCTTCGCTCCAAGCTCGGCATAACGCACGGCGCGCTCGTTGATATCGACCCCGGCGATCCGGGTCGCCAGCTCCGGCCGCGCGAGCGGTGCGAACGCCGATCCGCAACCCAGATCGAGCCAGTCGGCGCGCCGGCCCGGCGGGATCGCGGTCGCCAGGTGATGGCTCGAATCATCCGGCCAGCACACCAGCGCGCGTTCGATCGGCGCGTCGAGCCGGTCGCAGACGAGCAAGGCCTGCCCGAGCGGGAGGATCGCGACGCGCGCGCGCAGGCGGTCCCCGTCGCGCTCGACGAGCTCGTGGGCGATCAGCGCGTCGATCAGCGGCGGCGGTGCATGCAGACGATCGCCGGTGACCTCGGCGCCCCCGACGAACAACGCGAGGATCGCGCCGGCCGGCGTGAGTTGGGCCGCCGGCATTCCGTCGATCCGGGCGGGCAGGGCGGCGATCCGCGCGGTTCCGGCCCACGCCGCGAGCGCACGCGTGGTGAGCCCGGCATCGCGCAGGCGTGCGCCGATCGCCGCGAGCTCGCCGGCGGATCGCGTCGGCCCCGCCACCGCGACCTCCACTTCCGGGTCCGCGCCGCTCACCCGGGCTTGCCCCACTCGCGCCAGGCCATCGTGTTCGACCTCATCCGCCTGTGCGAGCGTACCGCGCTTGGGTATTTTCCGGACGACCGATGGCCCAGACCGGCGTGTCTCTACGGCAGGCGGCTCCCGCCGACGCCCGCGCGATCGCGGAGGTTCACGTCGAAGGCTGGCGCTGGGCGTACCGCGAGCACATGCCTACCTCGCTCCTCGAGGGCCTCTCGGTGGAGCGCCGCGCGACGATGTGGCGCGACTTGCTGGCCGCGCCGGTGACGGAGACGCGGGTCTGGCTGGCCGAGCGCGAGGGGTGGCTGGTCGGATTCTGCGCGACGGGCGTGCGTCCCGAGCCCGGTGATCCGCCGCTCACGGCGCAGCTCACGGCGATCTACCTCCGGCAGGACGCGGCCGACACCGGGGTGGGGCGCGAGCTCCTGGGCCACGCGACGCAGGACCTGCGCGAGCGCGGGTTCCGTGCCGCCGCCCTCTGGGTGCTCGCCTCCAACGCCCGCGCTCGCCGGTTCTACGAGACCGCCGGCTGGCGGCCCGACGGGGCGACCAAGATCGTCCGGCGAGACGACGTCGATCTCGACGAGGTGCGGTACACGCGCGACCTCGAGAGCACCGTCATTGTCGTACCGGAGCTCCGGTCGGAGCGCCTGCTGCTGCGCCCGTGGCGCGACGAGGACCTCGAGCCGTTCGCCGCGCTCAATGCCGATCCGCGCGTGATGGAGTTCTTCGTGTCGGTGCTGTCGAGCGCCCACAGCGACGCCATGGTCGAGCGCATTCGCCGCCACTTCGGCGAGCGTGGCTTCGGCCTCTGGGCCCTCGAGGTGCCGGGGCTCGCGCCGTTCGCCGGCTTTGTGGGGCTCAAGGTTCCCCACCTTCCCGCGCCGTTCGTGCCTGCCGTCGAGATCGGCTGGCGCCTGGCCTACGAGCACTGGGGCCGCGGGTATGCGACCGAGGCCGCGCGCGTGGTGCTCGCCGCCGGGTTCACCCGCCTGGGCCTCGCCGAGATCGTCTCGCTCACGACGGCGACCAACCTGCGCTCGCGCCAGGTAATGGCGAAGCTGGGCATGCGGCGCGTGCCGGCCGATGACTTCGATCATCCGGACATCACGGAGGGCCATCCGTTCCGGCCGCACGTGCTGTATCGCCTGTCACGGGCCGACTGGGCGGCGCACGCGGCAAGCCCAGGCCGGTGATTGTCAATCGTTGCGGCCTCGCATCGCCGGTGATGGCGTCACAGGTGGAGCTGGCCGGGGTGACCATCGGCCGGCGCGCCCCGATGGCGCTCAGGTGCGCGGCAGGTTCCGGCGCTCCTCCTCGGTGCCGATCCACTGCTCGATATGGACGATCCGATCGATGCCTTCCTCGACATCGGTCAACGCCTTGGGCGCACTCCGGTCTCCCAGGTAATGTCGGATCGACTTGGTGTGACCGGGAGCAGGTGTGTACGAGGTGAAGACCGATGGCAGGTCGGTCACGTCCTGTTTCTCGTACGAGTTTTCAAGCTGGAGATAGCCGTTGTCCTCGAACAGCTTGTGGAGCTGGGCAAGTTGCTCGGCTCCGATGTGGCCGGTCGCCTGGCCTTGGGTCTTGACGAACCGTTCTCCTTCGTACTCCACGGTGCCATCGCGGAAGATCGCGATCTTGTAGACCGGACAGGTGCCAAAGCAAGCCGTGCGTTCGAGCGTGGCGAGTTGCTCGTGCCTGCCGGGTGGCGTGTTGTCGTTGTTCGATGGTGGAGCGTGGTGGCACGCAGCGCCACACGCCAATGCAATCAACGCGAGAGTGGGGACGATACGCATGTTTCATGTGTAGCCGAGTCCGCGCACGTCGCAGCTGAGGCCGCTGGTGAGATCGGGACCGCTGAGCGCCGACAGGACACTTCGCGCACAAGTTGGCAATTGCCAATCATTTTTTGGCATCGCCCGCCGGCTTACAGGGGATGAACGGTGAACACGCCTTGGCCATCGAACGAGACGTCCTGCGAGGGCTGGGTGCCCGAGCCGCTCGAATCGACCTGGCTGCCCTCATCGACGTAGGGCTTGAGGTTGACGCCGTGCACGACGTTGAACGTCAAGGTTTGCGTCGCACCCGGTGACGACACCGAGGCGATCTTCACCTTGGGCAGCGTCGTGCCTGCCTTGGTGCTCTCGACGGAGACATCGATGCTGGTCACGAAGCTCCAGTCGCCGCCGCTCGTGATGTGCAAGGTCAGCGATGACAGCGTCACGCTGTCGATCGGGCCGGTGTCCTTGGCCTTGATCTTCGAGTCGAGATCGAGGTTCAGCGGCAGCGGAAAGATCGCCGCGAGCGGCGCCGGGATGCCCGAGCCCTGGATCGTCTGCGGTTGAAGCGACTGGTCGATGTCGAAGTCGGCAATGCCGCAGCCGGTCGCCGTGGCCAGCCACCACACCGCGAGGAGGCCCGTCAGGGTCCGCGTATCCACCAGGTGACGACCATCCCTCATGCGGGCAAGACCTTTGCGGTTCATCATGGCGCCAGGATACGCCGAGCGGTCCCGCAACGCGACGGCTTCACGGCGCCATGGCTCACGCACCCTCCTCGCACCCGCCGCGGTACGGCGCGAGCAACCAGCGGCTGGCGCCCCGTGGTTCGGAGACCCGGCGGGGATGCCACGTCTCAGCGGAGGTCTGCACGCCGGGACTGCGCGCGGACAAGCTTCGCGCCGAGCACGATCAGCCCGGCGAGGGCGAGCCCGCCGGCCAGGACGCCGAGCGCGATCCATGCCCGGCGCCGAGAGCGAGCGTGCGCCGCTGTCTCGGGGAGCGCCACGGTGCTCGCCGATGGTGCCGCGCGCAGCGAACCCCGGGCAGGCGGATCGCTCGCCGGAAAGGATTCGAGGCTGGCCTCGTCGACCATGTCCCAGTCAGCCGGCTTCAGTGGATCTGGCGGAATCATACCGAGCGAGCGATGCACTCGGCGTGCCTGACCCGGTGCTGGTGCTGGCCTGGCCACCTGACCTAGAACGCGACGGTCGAGCGCACCGGGCGACCCACGGAGTTCGATCCATGGATCGGCGCGTGCTGGGATTGCCAGCGAGCACATCGCTCATGCACGTTCGTGGTCGCGTGGAGCAGCCAACCCGGAGCCAGTCCAAGGGAGTCACCATGAAGACGCATGCCATCAAGATCGATCGTTCGAAGCCACTCGCCGAGGAGCCGGGGACCGGCCACAACCGCTGGCACGAGGCCATTCCGCCGATCCTCAAGGTGAATCCTGGGGAGCAAGTCGTGGTCGAGACCCGCGACGCCCTCGACGGCCAGATCACCAAGGACTCGACGGTGGAGGACGTCCGCCGCGTGGATCTCGGCCGGGCGCACGCGTTGACCGGCCCGATCTACATCGAGGGAGCCGAGCCGGGCGATCTGCTCGAAGTGAAGATTCAAGCGATCCAGGCGGAGTCGTTTGGCTTCACGGTGCAGGCGCCCGGCTTCGGGTTCTTGCGCGATCTGTTCCCCGAGCCGCACATCATCCGATGGGAGCTCGCCGGCGGCTTCGCCGAGTCGCGGGACCTGCCCGGGGTCCGGATCCCCGGCGCGCCGTTCATGGGGGTGATGGGGGTCGCGCCGTCGAAGGAGCTGCGCGAGTCGATGCGGGCGCGCGAGGCGGCGCTCGCCGCACGGGGTGGCATCGCCCTGCCGCCGGATCCTGCCCGCGCCGTGCCGTCGACGCGCGAGATCGCGCAGGATGGCCTGCGCACGATCCCGCCGCGCGAGACCGCCGGCAACCTGGACATCAAGCAGCTCGTGGCCGGCACGACGCTGCTCATCCCGGTGTTCACCAGGGGCGCGCTGTTCTCGGTGGGTGACGCGCACTTTGCGCAGGGCGATGGCGAGGCGTGCGGGACGGCGGTCGAGATGGCCGCGACGTTCCAGGCGGAGTTCGGGCTGCGCAAGGGCGCCGCGAGCCAGCGGCATATTCGCAGCGTCCAATTTTACCAGGATGGCGAGGTGTCGAACCCCGGGCGCAAGTCGCTGGGCCGCTATTATGCGACGACGGGGATGTGCCTGCGCGGCGATGGTCAGAATGAATCGGAGGACGCCACGCTCGCGGCGCGCAATGCGCTGGTCGCGATGATCGACTATCTGGTGCACGAGCGGGGCTTCACGCGCCCGCAGGCGTATTCGATCTGCAGCGTCGCCGTGGATCTGACGATCAGCGAGATGGTCGATGTCCCCAACGTGATCGTCTCGGCGTTCTTGCCGCTCGACATCTTCACGGGCGGCCCCAAGGGGTAGCGGCGAGCCGGCGGCTACGGCCGCGACAGGTAGATCCGCGCGAGGTCGTACTCGGCGTCGAGGACGAGGTGCGCGGCGACCACCTGCTCGAGGAGCTTGTGCCGGCCGCCGGGCGTGGTGGCCGCCGGATCGAAGCCGAGGATGGCGCCGTAGAACGCGAGCTCGGCGCGCCGCGGCCCGGTGGTCGCCAGCGGGCGGACCTCGGCGACCGTGAGCTTGCCGGCCGCGAGCTGGGCCAGCTTCTCGTACCAGACGTCACCCCTGCGGCTGGCGAGGTACTCGCTCGCGAGCCGATCGCGGCTCTCGCCGAGCCGGATGGCCTCGCCGATGATCCACAGGCTCATGTAGGTCTTGTGGTACTCGCTGATCGCGGGCTCGCCGAGGCTCGTGTGGTAGGCGTCGAGCGCGTCGCGGTAGCGGCCGGCCTCGATCAGGAACGCCACGGCGGTGGTCGCGAGCTCCTCGGACTCCGGGTCGTGCTCGAGGGCCGCCATCGCGAGGTCGACCGCCTTGCCCGGGTCGCCGAGCCACCACGTCGAGCGGCTGGTGTCGAGCGCGCGCTCGGCGACGATCGTGCGCGGCAGGTCCTTGTCGTCACCGAGGAGCGCCCAGGTCCGCAGCGAGGTCAGGTAGCGCTCGGCCGCCGGCTTGTCCTTGCCGGCGCGGCGCAGGCTGTCGCCGGCGAGCCGCTCGAGCTTGGCCCGCCGGTAGCGGTCGCCGGTGGTTCGATCGCCGAGCATCGCGATGCCTTCCTGGGCCCACTTCTGGGCATCGGCGTAGCGATCGGTCTGCACGTCGATCGTGACGAGCGTCTCGTAGGCATCGATCGATGGCGCGCGCTCGAGCGAGGCGGTCAGGGCGTGCTTGGCGTCTTCGAGCAGGCCCTGGCTCGCGAAGCCGCGGCCGAGCGCCGACTCGGCGATCGCCGTGGTCTGCTGCCACACCGAGCTCGGGTGCGCCGAGGCAGCCTTGGCGGTGAACCGCAGCGCGTCGTGCCACGCGTCATTGGCCGCGCTCGGCCGGCCGCCGCTCGCGAGGCGCTGGATCCGTTCGGCGTACAGCTTGCCGAGCCGGAGCGCCACAGTGCCGTCGATCTCGCCGGTGGCATGCAGCGCCTGCTCGTACAGGGCGATCGCCTGGTCGATCCGGCCGAGCGCGCGCGCGTGGCCGCCCGCCGCGGCCCGGAGCTCCGGATCGCCGGGGTACCTCGCGAGCCCCGCCTGGCACACCGCGAGGGCCGCGGTGGCATCCGACGCGTGCTCGTCGAGCTGCAGCGTGCCCGCGAGCTTGACGTAGGCCTCGGGAGTGGGCTGGTCGGCCACGACCTCGGCGCGGATCACGAGCTCGCGATCGGCGCCGTAGCTGGCGGTCAGCCGACCGAGCTGGCGATGGATGTCGGAGGTTCGCCCGGCGCGCGCCAGGATGTTCGCGATCCGCCGCCCGGTCGACAGGAAGTCGTGGTGCGCCCGCACCAGCGGCATCGACGCGCCCTGCTGCTCGATCAGCTGGGCGACGGCGTTCTGGCGCTCGATCTCGAGCGCGACGTAGCGATCGACGAGCCAGGGCAGGGGCAGCGCGAGCGCGGTGGGCTCGAGGAGCGCGATCGGCTGGGCGCGGGTCGCGTTCGGCCCGTTCTCGGCCATGGCGAGCTCGTCGGCAAACCCGAGCACCTCGTCGAGCTCGGCCAGGTGCGCCGCGCGCTCGGCGGGCTCGACCTCGGCGAGCAGGATCAGGGTCTGCGCCGTGGGCTCGAGCGCGCCTGCCTTGGCGAACACGGCCTTGAGGCCATGCAAGAGCTGGGCGTGGCTCGCCAGCCCGTGACCGATCTCGGCCGGATCGGCCTGCCACATCGAGGTCAGCTGATCGAGCAAGGCGGCCGCCACGAACGGCTGGTCATCGTCGATCGCGTCGGTGATCCGGCGGGCGATCGCCGCCCCGATCCGGTCGCGCGCGCGATCGCGCCCGGCGCCCGGGGGCATCACCCAGAGCTGGTCGATCGCCTGGTCGCGGTCCGCGTCGTCGCGCAGCTCGACCTGGACATCGGGCCAGGCGGCGTGAAAGCTGACCTGGGGGCGGCACCCGACGGCGAGCACGGCCGCGAGCGAGGCGGCGATCGACGCGATGGCATGACCTCTCGCCATGGCGAACAACGTACCATCGTCGTGACGTTGAGATGATGTATGGTGCACGACGTGACCTCGACCGGTATCGTGGTTCAGAAATATGGCGGCTCGTCGGTGGCCGACGCCGACAAGATCAAGCTCGTCGCAAAACGCATCGCGCGCACGAAGGCCGCCGGCAAGAAGGTGGTGGTCGTCGTGTCGGCGATGGGCAAGACGACCAACCAGCTGATCGAAAAGGCGAAGTCGGTCAGCGCTTCGCCGTCGCGCCGAGAGCTCGACATGCTGCTCACCTGCGGCGAGCGCGAGGCGATGTCGCTCCTGTCGATGGCGTGCTCCGAGGAGGGCCTCGAGGCGATCTCGTTCACCGGCTCGCAGGCCGGCATCCTGACCAACGATCGCCACTCCGGCGCGCGGATCGTCGAGGTCCGGCCGTTTCGCATCGAGGACGAGCTCGATCGCGGCAAGGTCGTGATCGTCGCGGGGTTTCAAGGGGTCTCGTACAAGCGCGAGATCACCACGCTCGGCCGCGGCGGCTCGGATACCACGGCCGTCGCGCTCGCCGGGGCGCTGCGCGCGGACTACTGCGAGATCTGCTCGGACGTCGACGGCGTCTACACCGCCGATCCGCGGATCGTCGAGAGCGCGGTCCTGCTCGAGGCGATCAGCCATGACGAGATGCTCGAGCTCGCCGCGCAGGGCGCCAAGGTCCTGCACGACGCCGCGGTCGAGTTCGCCCGCAAGAGCGGGATCGCGCTGTACGCCCGCGCGACCAACAAGGACGGCGGCGGCACGCGGATCGACTTCTCGCCCGATCGCGAGCGCCAGGTCGCCGCGGTCACCGGCCAGAACCAGCTGCTCCGGATCCGGATCGCGGGTGCGTCCGGCGGGGCCGCGGTCGAGCACTGCCTGCAGATCCTCGAGGCCGCGTCGATCCCGCTCACGCACCTCGACCTCGAGGGCCAGGAGCTGCGCGCGTGGTTCACGATCGCCGACGTGCCCGACTGGGGCGAGGTCCAGCGGCGGCTCCGCAACGTGCTGGGCGACGCGCTCGAGCTCGGCGAGGAGGGAGCCGTCACGATGGTCGGCCACGGCATCGGCGGCAACCCCGGCATCATCAACAAGGCCCGCGCCAGCGCGTTCGGCGCCGGGGTGCCGCTCAACGCGGTCAGCGTCTCGCCGCTGCGGGTGACCCTGTGGTGCGACCGCCACCACGTCGACAACCTCGTGCGCGCGCTGCACAAGACCTTCATCGAGTAACGTAGCCCGGCATGCCCACGTCCCCGCTCGCACGGCTCGTGCCGCACCTCGGCCGGCTCGGTCGCGCCACGCGCTGGCGCCGCACCAAGGGCCGCCCTCGCGTCTGGGCGCACCGCGGCGACTCGGCGCACGCCCCCGAGAACACGATGCTCGCGTTCGACAAGGCGCGCGCGGCCGGCGCCGACGGCCTCGAGCTCGACGTGCGGTTCGACGGCGACCGCAACGTCGTCGTGTTCCACGACAGCCCGCTCGAGCGCCTGACCGGCCTTCCGGGCCGCATGGAGGCGCTATCGGCCGCCGCGCGCGCCAGGCTGCGGGTCGGCGGGGAGCCGGTCCCGCTGCTCGCGGAGGTGCTCACCACGTTCGACCTCGAGATCGACGTCGAGATCAAGTCCGTGAAGGTCGGCCGGATGGGCGCGCTCGCCGCGGCCACCGCCAAGGTGATCAAGGACTCGGGGCGCGCCGAGAAGGTCCTGGTCTCGTCGTTCGATCCGCTCGCCTTGGTCCAGCTCCACCACCACCTGCCCGACGTCGCGCTCGCGTACCTGTTTCACGACGAGCAGCCGCTCCCGCTGCGCCGCGGCTGGGTCGGCAACTGGATGGGCGCGAGCCTCCTGCACCCGCAGCACACCCTGTGCACCGAGGCCACGGTCAAGGCGTGGCACACCGCGGGGCTGCCGATCAACGCCTGGACCGTCGACGATCGGGGCGAGCTGGCACGGCTGGCGCGGCTCGGCATCGACGGCGTGTTCTCCAACGATCCGGCTCACGCGATCGAAGTGCTAACCGCGGCGGTCTGACAGCGAGCGCGTAGCCTGCAGCACGATGGTCCTCGGGTTCGGCGACCTCAGCGACCGAGGACGACATCGATTCCCGCGAGTACCAGTTCGAGCGTTCGCCTTGGTCGTTTTCCGGTGAGCTCGGTGAGCTCCGTCTTGTCGAGGGTGTGTTAGTTCCGGTCGACCGGCGGCTCGATCGTGAAGTGCAGCTGGAGCTTTTGGTCGCCGCGCGACACCTGCACCGTGACCTCGTTGGCGATGCGCAACGAGTCCCACACGGCCTGGAGCTCGTCGGGGCGCGCCAGCGGCTTGCCGTTTACCGCGAGCAGGACGTCGCCGGGCAACAGATCGATGTCGTGGAGCGGGCCCTGCCGATCGATCAGCTGGACCAGCTGCCAGCCGACGAACCGATCTCCCAGGAGCCTCGGGGCGACCTCGAGCTGACGCAGGAACGTCCCCGGCCCGGCATCGAGCACGGCGACCAGGCGCGCGCGCGCGATCGTCCCGGTGCGCAGGGCCTTGCCGGGTGGCGCCACCGCTCTTGGTTCAGCGTGCGGCTCGGTCCGTGGCTCGGCGCGCGGCGCGGTCGTCTCCACGGGGGCGGGCGTCGCGCGGACATCGAGATCGTCGTCGACCATGCGCGGCGTGGTCGACGCCCTGGGCCCACAGCCGAGGGCGACCAGGCAGATCAGGGCGACCAGACCGGCGGGCATGGTTCGCAAGCCTGCCCCGACGTGGATCGCGGCGCAACTTTGCGCACGCCCGGGCGAGGGTGCCCCGCGCCATGCGCGGCGAGGGCAACTGAGCTAGAATGCACCGGACATGGGTGCGCCCGCGACCATCCTCGTCGTCGACGACAACGCCGAGAACCGCGCGCTCGCCGAGGCCACGCTCACCGATGATGGCTATCTCGTCGTGCTCGCGGAGAGCGGCGAGGCGGGCATCGCGGCGTTCGAGCGCGAGCGGCCGGATTGCGTGCTGCTCGACGTGCGGATGCCGGGGATCGACGGCCCGACCGCCTGCGAGCGGATCCGCATGCTGCCGGGCGGCCACGATGTCCCGATCGTGTTCGTGACCGCGCAGCGCGACGTCGACACGTTCGATCGCGCGCTCCACGCCGGTGGTGACGACTTCCTGACCAAGCCGTTCCGGCCCAACGAGCTGGTCGCGCGGGTCCAGGCGGCGCTGAAGCTGCGGCGGCTCGCGGTCGAGCGCAGCGACCTGTACGCGCAGGTCAAGCAGCAACGCGACGATCTCCAGCGGCTGCAGCTCCAGAAGGAGCAGCTCGTGGCGTTCCTGGTGCACGATCTGAAGAATCCGGTCAACGCGATCGAGCTCCACGCCGAGCTCGTGCTGCGCGACCCCGGCGGCACCGAGCGCTCGCGCCGCAGCGCCGCGAAGATCCGCGAGGAGGGCCGCGCGCTCCTGCGGATGATCACGACGCTGCTCGACATCGCGAAGGCCGATGAGGGGAGGTTCGCTCCGGCGCGTGGCCGCATCGAGCTCGACGCGCTGGTCGGCGCGGTGTTCGATGAGCTCGAGATCCGTGCGCACAGCGCCGGCGTCAAGCTCGCCCGGGAGCTCGGCGCGAAGACCTTGTCCGCCGATCCGGATCTGATGAGGCGCGTGCTCGAGAACCTGGTCGAGAACGCGATCCGCTACGCGCCCGAGGAGTCGGAGGTGCGGGTCCTGGCGCAGGCGGCGCAGGGTGGCATCGAGCTCCGCGTGCAGGATGCCGGGCCGGGTGTCCCGCCCCACCAGCGGGAGCTCGTGTTCGAACGCTTCGTCTCGGCGGGCGGCGAGGCGGGCGGCGACGCCGGCGGTAGATCGATGCGCGCGAACCGTGGCCTCGGCCTGGCGTTCTGCAAGCTCGCCGTCGAAGCCCACGGCGGGCGAATCTGGATCGAAGACGCCTGCCCCGGCGCGGCGTTTTGTGTATGGATCGCCCATGCCGATTGACCCCGAGAGCCTGCCGTTTCGCCAGCTCGTCGACGCGGCCCCCGATGGCATGGTCGTGGTCGACGAGGCCGGCGCGATCGTGCTGGTCAACGCCGAGACCGAGCGGATGTTCGGGTATGCGCGCGACGAGCTGATCGGCCAGCCGATCCATGTGCTGGTGCCGGAACGGCTGCGCGCGCGCCACCCGGAGCACGTCAAGAGCTATCACGCGACCCCACGGCTGCGACCGATGGGCTCCGGCCTAGAGCTGTACGGCCATCGCCGGGACGGCACCGAGTTCCCCGTCGAGATCAGCCTGTCGCCGATCCAGCACGCGAGCGAGCGGTTGGTCGTCGCCGGGATCCGCGACGTCAGCGACCGGCGGCAGATCGAGCGCGAGGCCAAGCGGGCGAACGCCTACCTGGTCTCGGCGGTCGACGCGATCCAGGACGCGTTCGCGCTCTACGACGAGGAAGATCGCGTCGTGCTCGTCAACAGCTCGTGCCGCCAGCTGCTCGGCCGCTCGCTCGGCGGCGCGATCGTCGGCCGTACGTTCGAAGAGCTGTTGCCCGAGGCCCTGACCGCCGGCGTGTTCGACTTCAGCGAAGAAACGCGCGATACGCTGCAAGCGCGCTGGCTCGCCTATCACCGCGCCCCGGCCGGGACGCTCGATGTGCGGACCGGCCGCGGCCGCTACCTGCGGGTCGTCGAGCGCAAGACACCCGAGCACGGCACGGTATCGCTGATGATGGACGTCACCGATGATGTCCTCCGCGAGGCCGAGTTGCGCACCGCGAGCGCCGCCAAGAGCGAGTTCCTGTCGTCGATGAGCCACGAGCTGCGCACGCCGCTCAACGCGGTCCTGGGGTTCGCGCAGCTCCTGGAGCGCGATCGCAAGCAGCCGCTGAGCGAGCGCCAGAAGGAACGACTCCAGCACGTCCTGCGCGGTGGCGAGCACCTCCTGCGCCTGATCGACGACGTGCTCGATCTGTCGCGGATCGAGGCCGGTCGGGTCACGATCTCGTGCGAGCCGGTGGTGCTCCACGAGGTGCTGGCCGAGGTCGCGACGACCCTCGAGCCGATGGCCGCGCACGCCCAGATCACGCTCGCGGTGGCGCCGATGCCGGTGGACTTGCCGCGCGTCGTCGCCGATCGCACGCGGCTGGCGCAGATCCTGATGAACTTCGGCTCGAACGCGATCAAGTACGGCAAGCCCGGAGGGCATGCGACGTTCGAGGTGGTCGGGACCGATACCAGCACGCGGATCACCGTGATCGACGACGGTATCGGGATCCCCGCCGACAAGCGCAGCAAGCTGTTCGAGCCGTTTCAGCGCGCGGGCCAGGAGACCGGGCCGATCGAAGGCACCGGCATCGGCCTCGTGATCAGCAAGCGGCTCGCCGGGCTGATGAACGGCAGCGTCGGGTTCAGCAGCGAGGCCGGCAAGGGTTCGCGGTTCTGGGTCGAGGTCCCGACGTATCGTGCGCCGGTCGCCGGTCCCCCCAAGGCGGCGCACGCCTCCGCGGTCGCGTCGCCGCTCGCCACGGGTACGGCGCGCCACAAGGTGGTCTATGTCGAGGACAACCCGTCGAACATCGCCTTCATGCGCGAGCTCGTCGACGATCTCGCGAGCGTCGAGCTGCTCACGGCCCCGACGGCGGAGATCGGCCTCCCCCTGATCCGCGCGCATCGGCCGGCCGTCGTGATCATGGACATCAACCTGCCGGGGATGAGCGGGTTCGAGGCGGCCAAGCAGCTCCACGACTGGCCGGAGACGACCGGCATCCCGATCGTCGGGCTGTCGGCGGCGGCGCTCGTGAGGGACACGGCGCGCGGCAAGGACGCGGGCTTCTATCGCTACCTGACCAAGCCGGTCAAGGTGGCCGAGCTCATGGCCGTCCTCGAGGAGCTGCTGGTCGGTGGCTAGTGTTCCTGAAGGGCGCGGCTGCGCGGTCGCAGGTGGCAGGTGGCAGGTGATCGAGCAGCCGACCAGGCAGCGCCCCTGTGGTATCTTCGTCGGGTGACCCGGGTCGCCGAACGCTCGCAGCTGACCGCCGCGGAGTACCTGGCCTGGGAACGCGAGCAGGAGACCAAGCACGAGTTCTTCCACGGCGAGGTCTTCGCGATGTCGGGCGGCAGCTACCGGCACAACGCGCTGGGGGCGAGAATCAGCTTGGCCCTGCAGGTCGCGCTTCGCGGTAGCAAGTGCTTCGTCCTCACCTCGGATCAACGCGTCAGCCTGTGGAACGAGCAGCGCTACGTCTATCCGGATGCAACGGTCGTGTGCGGGGCCATCGAGTCTCAAGCCGGGACCAATGATGTCCTCCTGAACCCGGCCGTCCTCGTCGAGGTGCTGTCCAGGTCGACCGAGCTGTACGATCGCGGGCTCAAGTGGGAGGGTTACCAGCGGATCGCCTCGCTGACCGACTACCTGCTCGTCTCGCAGTCCAAGATCCAGATCGAACAGTTTCGCCGCCGCGAGGGCAAGCACTGGGACTACGTGTCCTACGGCCCCGGCGAGCGCGTCGTGCTGACCAGCGGCGCGGAGCTCGACCTCGACGCGATCTTCGACGGCGTGTTCGCGCTCGCGGGGGACTGACGCGCGAGCCGTCGCCGCCTCGACCGCGTTGCGGCCGGCTACGGCGTGCAGACGCTGGCGAGCATGCAGTTGAGCGTGCAGCTGGAGATGCCTTCACAGCACGCGACGCCTTCGGGCGTGCAGGTCTCGCTGCTGGGGCAGGCCGGAGGGCCGCCGGGGGTGTCCTGGCACAGCTCGGTGCAGACGGCGTCGCCGCACGAGCGGGCTCCGCCCGGGCAGATGCAGGCGGTGCCGGAAGGGCAGTCGGCCGCGTGGCCGCAGTGGTCGCCGGGAGCGACGGGCGAGGAGGTCCCCGAGCCGCAGGCGCCGAGCAGGAGGAGCGCCATCAGCGCGAGGGTGCGACCGAGCGCGTTGGGCTGCATGCCGGGAGCTTACCCGAGCTAACGGGCCGCGTCGCCGACCAGCTGCAGGACGGCCTGGAACACGGTGTCGGCGGGCATCTCGCCGTCGATGACCTCGATCCGCTCGCCCAGGGCGGTCAGCTCGGCGATGGTCGCGCGATAGCCGGCGTCGACGTCTTGCTGCATCTGGAGGTCTTCGAACAGCTCCTGCACGCGGCCGGCGGCGACCCGGCGCTGCGCGGCGACCTCGGGGCGGACCTCCAGGAAGATCGTCAGGTCCGGACGGCGGGCGCGCGCGTTCAGGGTCGTGATCCAGTCGCGATCGGCGCCGGTGCCCTGATAGGCGAGCGACGAGTGATACCAGCGATCGGAGATCACCGTGACCCCCGCGGCGAGCTGCGGCTCGACCTCGCGTTGCAGGTGGTCGAGGCGATCGGCGGCGAACAGGAGGCCGAAGGTCGACTGGGCGATCGCCTGATCGGGGATCGCGTGGTTGCCGGTCAACATCTCGCGGATCAGGCGGCCGATCGGTCCATCGCTGGGCTCGCGGGTCAGGTGAGCCGGGCGGCCGTGGTCGCGCAGGTGCAGGGTGAGCCGCTTGGCCTGGGTGGTGGTGCCCGCACCATCGAGTCCTTCGAGGACGATCAGCCGGCTCATGCGCGCCGTCGTATCATAGCCGCGGCGAATAACATCAGCGCAAGGACCGCGGTGCCCGCGGCGCCGTACAGCATCCAGGTCGGCCGGCCGGCCGCGGGAGCAGCCTCCTTGGCCGCGGTGCGGGCCGGGGCGTAGTCGGGCCGGAGCTGGGTGGCGCGGCGGAAGTCGGGGCCGCCGTCCTTGCCCTGGGCCTCGAGCGACTTGCCGAGCGTGTAGTGGTGCGCGGCGAGCGCATCGCCGGCCGACGCGCCCTTGGGATCGAGGCCGTGGGCCTTGGAGTACGCCGCGGCGGCCTCGGCCCACTGCTGCTTGCCCTCGAGCTGCTTGCCCCAGGCGAAGTAGAGCTTGGCCATGTCGGCGCGCTCGGTGCGCTCGGGGTTGGTGGCGAGCATGCGGTCGACCAGCTGGGTCGCGGCCGCCAGGTCGCCGGCGTCGGCCTTCTGCTTGGCGGCGGTCCACTGCGCGGCCTCCAGCTTGGCGCGCTCGGCGTCGTAGTAGGCGAACAGCCGCCTGGTCACGTCCTCGAGATCGATCGGGACCGGCTTCTTCTCGTGCTCGTTGTCGTCGAGCGTCGGGTCGACGATCGGGTAGTCTTCGTGCAGGAGCTCGTTCGCGGCCTTGCGGAGCTCGTTGTCGGCGAGCTCGCGGTAGGTGAGCCACAAGGGCTTGGGCTTCTTGGTCTTCTTGCCGCCGGGCAGGTTGAGCTTGGCGACCGGCGCGGGCGGGGGGGGGGGGCCGGTGATGTAGTCCATCCACGCCGCCCGCGCGGCGGCGCGCACGCGTGGCGAGTCGGCGTCGATGCGCTTCCAGACTGCGTGGACGGCCTCACGATGATGGGTCGCGCGAAACACGTCGAGGATCGCGATCGTCAAGGCCTCATCGCCGAGCGCGGCGTCGAGCGCCTTGCCCGGCTCCTGGCGATCGAGCCGCTCGAGCTGGAAGGTCGCGTAGCGCTTGCGATCGTAGTCCTTGCCCATCGACTCGCGGGTCAACGCGGGGATCGACGCGGGCTCCATCTTGCGCAGGTAGCGGCCGCACTCGTCGCGGTAGATCATCGTCTCGCCGAACGCGGTGTCGAAGATCAGCTGCGCGGCATGGAGATCCTTGGTCGCGGCGAGCGCGCGGATCGCGGCGTCGTCGGCGATGACCTCGCCCAGGCCGGGCAGACCGGACGGGCCCGCATCGAGCGCGAGCAGCTCGGCCTGCCAGTCGAGATCATCGTCGGCCTTCTGCTCCTTGCCGGTCTGGCGCGGGGGCTGCGAGAACGTGCCCTTCTTGTCGGGCACCGAGGCCTTGATCTCGGCGAGCACGGCGCGGCGCTCCGCGACCTCGGACTTGTGCTCGCGGACGAGCCATTCGCCGATCGCGTCGATCGTGCGAGGCGCGATCTCGGTCAGCCCCGCGATCGCCGCCTTGCGGGCGGTGGCATCGGGGCCGGCGACGATGCGCTCGAGGATCGCGACGGCCTTGGGATCGTCGGGGCCCGGCGTCCGGGTCGGGGGAGGGGGCAGGTCCTTCGTGCCGGCGGCCGGTTCGGTCCTGGCGGGGTGGTCGGCGGCCTTGGCGGTCTTCCGGCGGGCCGCCCGGGGGGCCGCGGAGACCGTGGTCACCGCGAGGAGGAGAAGGATCAGCGCGCCCCGCATCGCGGAGGACTTAACCAATCGAGGCACGGCACGCAACATGAGGATCCAACGTCGTGCATCCCGCGGCGATTCCCAAGCGCAATCGGCTAGTGCAGGCGGTCCGGGGCGATCCGCTCGTCCGGATCGACGAACTCGACGAACCGGAGGCCGATCGCCCGGGCGCTCGCCGCGTCGTTGCCGCCGGTGAAGTTGAGGTAGTGGTGGTGCTTGACCTCGGCGCGCGCGACGATCTCGTCGAGCTGGTCGTCGTCGCGCACGTGCTGGAAGTGCACGGTGACGACGGTCCCGAGCGGCGGGGCGTAGGTCATCTCGACGAGGATCCCCCCGGCCGAGACGTTGCGGGCAACCGCGAACGAATCTCCATAGATCTCGCTGCCGATCACGACCAGGAAGGCCTTATCGAAGCGGGTATGGATGCGCTTTTCGGCGATCGGGGTCGGGATCGTGGAGGGGCGACTGTCCTCGAGGACATGGGCGAGGTTCAGGGATTCGCGGCGCTTCACGGAAATAATGATCGGGGGCCGCGACCATGGAGTCAAAGAACTTACCTTATCCTACATGCGTTCTAACTGGCTCCCCGGGCGGCGATGGGGCAGATTCTCGGCGTGCGCTGGCTCGGCCTCGTTGTCTTGTGGTTCGTGTCGACCGCGTCGGCCGCGGGAGCGGCCCCGCGCTGGAGTAATCCCGCGTTCCTCGGCATCCAGATGAACGACGGCGGGGGGCGCGGACCGTGCATGATCGATCTCGCCACGCGTGAGAGCCCGGCCGAGGCCGCGGGGCTGCGCCCTGGCGATGTCGTGATGTCCATCGACGGCAAGCCGATCGCGACCTGCGATGTGTTGCTCGCCGAGATCACGGCGCATGCCCCCGGCGACACGGTCGACGTCAGGGTGAAGCGAGGCTTCGCCACGATCGGCGCCCGGGTGCAACTGACCACGCGGGATGCCTTGCTCCACAAGGTCATCGGCAAGCCGATGGTGGAGACCAACTTCGTCGGCGTCGAAGATGGCACCCTGTACGATCTGTCCGCGCCGCACGGCCGGATGGCGATCGTCGGGCTGTACGACCCGTCGTGCGTCGACTGTGCCGCGCTGTTCACCAAGTTCCTGGACTGGTCGCGCGAGAAGACGCGCAAGGGCTGGCCGGAGGCGCTCGTGCTCGCCGTCATCACGGGCGACGCGTTGCCCCACGACCTCAAGGCGCTGCAGAGCTCGCTCGACGTCCCGCTGGCGACCGGGGAGTTCGTCGCGCCGGAGCGCGATCGATCGCTCTCGCCGTTCGGCCGCGAGCGCGTGCTCTTCGATCACAGCCGCCTCGGCGTCATCGTGATCGATGGCCGCGGCATCGTGCAGTACATCGGGCCGATCGCGCCCAACAGCGACGACACCGAGGCCGTGCTCGACGAGTTGTTCGCGGCGGCCGATCAAGCGGCGCACCGATCGAAATAGCGAGCCAGGCGACGCAGGAGTACGGCATGACCGCG
>Ga0308176_10000016_pt1 | contig 123780 bp, 129 predicted proteins | sample PhyCR2_3_FD_203890 | JGI IMG/M metagenome (GOLD analysis project Ga0308176, IMG submission 203890) | Soil microbial communities from UC Gill Tract Community Farm, Albany, California, United States - DLSLS.C.R2 | ecosystem: Environmental > Terrestrial > Soil > Agricultural land | place: USA...
CCGGCTTCCAGGTGATGCTCATCGACGTCGCTCGCTTCTTCTGCTCCGACGTCTACCCGAGCGACTATCCCGACGCCGACATCCTGATCTTGCTGCATCGCTCGGGATTCGTGGTGCGCGAGGTGCCGGTGCAGATGCGTCCGAGCACGAACGTGTCGATGCACGGCGGTCACAAGAGCGTCTATTACGTCTACAAGATGTTCTTGTCGATCTTGGTGACCATGTTTCGCGGCACGAAGCCGGAGGAGGCGCGATGATCGACACGCGCACGCGGATCCTCGCGATCGTCGGCTGCCTCGGGCTCCTGCTGCTGATCGTCGAGCTGGTCCGGCGCCGCAGAATGAAAGAGGAGTACTCCGTCCTGTGGATCGGCACCGGAGTTGTCCTGCTCGTCCTGGCGGCCTGGTACCAGCTGCTCGGCTGGATCACCGACGCAATCGGCGGCGTGGCGCTCTCGTCGACGCTGTTCTTCATGGGGTTCCTGTTCGCGTTCCTGATGCTGCTGCACTTCTCGATTCGCATGAGCGCCCTCGAGCGGCGATTGACGGCGCTTGTGCAGGAGATCGGCATGCTCTCCGCACCGGCCGATGCAGCTCCGGCCGCGCTTGACCCCCTGCTGGATCCTGCCGCGCGAGGCGTCGCTCAGTCGCCAGGCCCTAGGCAGACGTCGCCGCCGGGCTCGTAGCGCCACGCCGCGGCGACGCTCCGGGGAGGGGCGCGCCTAGACTCTGCGGCCGCTGATGGCGGCTTACCTCCTCGCGCTGCTCCTCATCGTCGTATCGCTCTCGCTGGGCGCGGCCCTGTGCCGCGCATGCGCGGCACCGGTTGCGCTCGCGCCCGTAGCCGGGATCGCGCTGCTGATCGCACTTGCAACGGCGGCAGTCCAGCTGCCGGGCCGCGCGACGACGGGCGCGCTCGTCCTCGCCGCGGCCACGGTCGCGGCGGCTGCATCGCTCGCGCGCTCGCGGCTGCGACCGGCGCGCGGGCTGGTCGTCGGGATGCTGCTTGCAGGCGCGGCCGCAACCGCGGTCACCACCCTGCCCTTCCTGTCGGCGGGGCACGTCGGCATCCCGGGCGTGTCGCTCAACAACGACACAGCGGTCCACCTCCTGTGGGCGGACGGGCTGCGCTCAGCGCTCGTGGAGCGGCTCTACCCGGCGAACTCCGGCTACCCGCTCGGGCCGCACAGCCTCATCGCCGCGCTCGCGCAGGGCACCGGCGCCGGCCTGGCCGATGCGCTCATCGCGCTGCTGATCGCAACGGTCGCGCTTTCCGCCATGACCGCCATGCGCGTCCTGCGGTGCGTCCCGCTGTGGCTGCGCGTGCCGGCTGCCGTGTTTGCGGCGGTGCCGTATCTCGCCGCCGCATGGTTCGCACAGGGGGCGTTCAAGGAGCCGCTGCTTGCGTTGTTGCTGCTGGGCTTCGCGCTGGCGCTGGAGGCCGTACTGGCACCGGATGCGCCGCTGCGCCGCTGGTCGTTGGCTCCGGCGGGCGTGATCGCCGCGGCCGCTCTGCTGACCTACAGCTATCTCGCCGTCGCGTGGCTCGGCGCGGCCGCGCTCGTGGTGCTGGCGCTGACGGCGCTCGCGCGGCGTCCTCGGCCGGCGCAGCTCCTGCGCGGAGCGCGCGCCGCGGTCGTCCCGCTCGCGCTCGGCGTGGGCGCCGCGCTGCTCGCCGCCGCCGTCGAGCTGCCGCGGCTCGTGCGCTACCTCGGCGCGGTGGGGACGTCCCCGGCGAAGGGAGAGGGCGGCATCGGCTCGACGGAGCTGGGCAACCTCGCCGGCCCGCTGCGGCGCACGGAGGCGCTGCCGTTCTGGCCGAACGGCGACTTTCGCTTCCCGCCGCCGGCGGACGCGTTCCTCTACCACGAGCTGAAGTGGCTGGCGATCCTCGTGCTGATCGGCAGCGCGCTGTATCTGCTCGCCCGCCGCCGCGATGCCGGCCTGCTCGGCGCCGCGGCGGCGGCGCTCGCGGTCTGGTGGCTGTCCGATCGCGGTCAGTCGCCGTACGTCACCGCCAAGGCGCTCGTCGTGCTGTCGCCGTTTGTCGTGCTCGTGATCCTGCGCGCGCTGCTGCCGGAGTCACTGCCGGTCGCGTGGGGGCGTCGCGGCGTGTGGGCGCTGCGCGTCGCGCTCGCCGGCGTGATCGTCGTCGCCGGCTTCGGCTCTACGCAGCTCGTGCTGCGCGGCTCGCCGGTCGAGTCGCCGGCGCAGGCTGAGCAGCTGACCGAACTGCGGCCGCTCCTCGCGCGCGGGCCGACGCTCTTCATCGGGCTCGACGACTACGCGGCCGTGTGGCTCGACCGCACGCCGCTGGGCGCCGTCGCTTCCGGCTTCCCGCCGAGCATCGGCGTGGCCACGCGTGCGCAGAAGCCGTTCCAGTACGGCAACGCGCTCGACTGGGACTCGTTCGACGCGCAGACGCTCGACCGTTTCCGCTACGTCGTCGCGGTGCGCAGCCCGTATGCGTCCTCGCCGCCCGCGAACTTCCGCCTGCTGCGCACCACCCCGCTCTATGCCGCCTGGGAGCGCACGGGGCCGACGCCGCCACGCGCGACGATCGAGTCCGACGACGCACCCGCAGGCGTGCTGCGCTGCACCGCGTCGGCGCGCGATCGCGCGGTCGCGCGCCGTCCGGGCGTGGCCGCGGTCGAGCGAGACGCGCCGGTCGCGCTCGCCGCCGGCCTGCCCGCGCTCGGCGTCGGCGGCGCGGCGCGCGTACCGGTCCGGCTCGCGCGCGGCGCGTGGGAGCTGGCGATGAAGTACACGAGCCCGATGCCGATCCGCCTGCAGCTCGACGACGTGCGGCTGCCGCAGGTGCCCGCGAACACGACGCGGCCGGGCGCCTGGTGGCCGATCGGCCGCTGGTCCTCCGACGGGCGGCCGCATGCGCTGACCGTGATCGGCGAGCGCCAGTCGCGTCTCAGCGCCACGGCCTTCCCGGCGTCGATCTCCGGGATCGTCGCGGTTCGGCCGGGCGGAGACGAGCTGGTGCCGCTGCGCCGCGCGTGCGGCCGGTGGGTCGACTGGTATCGCACGCGCTGAGCGCGTTCAGCGGCTCGCGAACGCGGCGCGCAGCAGCAGGAGCGTCTCGCGCGGCGTCGGACGCAGCTGGCGGTAGCCGCCGATCTCGCCGGCGAAGGCGTGCAGGTGGGCGATCAGAACGACCGTGTAGGCGACCGTCGAGAGGATCGGCGCGGCGACGACCCCAAGCTCAGGCAGCAGCACGATGTTGAAGATCACGTTGCCGGCGAGCGCGACGACCCACACGGCCATCAGCGACCGCGAGTAGCCGCGCACGAGGTAGTGCGTGATGAGGGCGTTCAGCATCCCGGTCGCGTACAGGCCCACGACGAGCCACAGGTAGAGCGGGATCGCGTCGCGGTAGCTGTCGCCGAAGATCAGCGGGATGCCGACGACCGCCGCTGGGATCGACAGCAGGCACACGGCGGCCCACAACGGCGCGAGCACGCGCACGACGCCGGCGGTCAAGTCGCTGTCGCGCGCGACCGCGACGCGCGGCACGAGGTTCGTGCCGATCACCATCGGCAGGATCGTCAGCGCCTCGGCGATGTAGACCGCGATCGAGTATTGGCCGGCATCGCCCGCGCCGAGGATCGCGTTCACCAGCAGCAGGTCGATGCGGATCAGCGCGAAGTTGAGCAGCCCGACGACGTACACGCGCGAGCCGTGGCCGAGCACTCTGCGCGCGAGTCCCGGCGCGTGCGGCACCGCGCTCAGGATCAGACGGCGCAGGCTCCACAGACCCACGAGCAGCGCGACGTAGCGGCCGCCTCCGACGATCAGCAGGACCGCCGTCAGGCCGGGATCGGCAAGCGCGAACGCGAGCACCAGCGCCACGAGCGTGCTGGCGACCTGCGTCAGCTCGACGGCGTTGTAGGGCAGCATCCGCCGCTGGCCGAGCAGGACGCCCTGGAGGTAGAGGCTCGCGAGCGCGGCCGGGATCGCGCCGAGCGTGATCGCCAGCTGCACGCGCGTCAGCCCTTGAAGCAGATCCGGGATCAGCTGGTTGACGAGCACCGTGGCGAGCGCCAAAACGGCGGCAAGCGCGAGCGAGAGCGCGAGCGAGAGGCGCACGAGCGTGGCCTGCTGCTCCGGGTGGCGCGCGGCGAAGTAGGGGTTCGCGATCGGCAGGCCGATGCTGCCGAGCTGGACGAGCAGCAGCGTGAGGCTGAAGGCGACCGCGAACGTGCCCTGGCCGTCAGGCCCCAGCGAGCGCGCGACGATGACCGTGATCAGCGCCGTCGAGAGCACGAACAGCGCCTTGCTGCCGGCCGTCAGCAGGACGTCGGCGCCGAAGGTGCGCTGCCTCGGCTGAGGCGGGGAGGAGGGGGCGCCGCCGGAGGTCACGCCCGTGGAGTGTGCCAGTACAGTCCGGCGCCGATGTCGGCGAAGACCGTCTACTTCCACGTCGGCCGCTCGACGCATCCGATCTACCGAGAGCAGCTCCAGGCCGTCCCGACGGGCTTCGCGTACCGCGTCGCGCACCCCGACCTGCTCGATGCGACGGCGGCGACGCGCCTCGTGCAGGGCAGCTCCGCGCGTGCGGCGCGCCTGCGGGAGCTGGCGGAGCGAGCGGCGCTGCGGGTGCTGGGCCAGGCCGGTCACGTGCGCCGCGCCCGTGCGCGGGTGCAGGCGCAGGACGACCTGATCCACAGCGCTGAGCTGCTGCTGCGCGACGCCCCGTGCCCCTACGTCGTGGACTTCGAGCACGCCGAGTGCTTCACGCTCTACCAGCACGCCGCGCTGCAGCGGCCGTGGGGCCGGCGGGCACTGCGCCGGGCTGTCGCAGACTCGGCGTGTCGGTCGCTGATGGCCTGGAGCGAGTGGGCGCGGGAGGGGATGCTGCGAGCGCTGGGGCCGGCCGCGCCGCGCGCGTCGACCGACAAGGTCGTCACGGTCCTGCCGGCGATCCGCCCCGCGGTGCAGCGCCCGCGCGAACGCGGCGGCGGGCCGCTGCGCGTCCTCTTCATCGGCACGAAGTTCTACGAGAAGGGCGGGGTGGAGGCGGCCGAGGCGCTGCGACGCGCGCGCCGGACCCACGACGTCCAGCTCGACCTCGTCTCGTATGTGCCGCAGGAGTGGGCACGCCGGCTCGACGAAGAGGCGGGCATCACGGTCCACCGGCCCGGCGGGCACGACGTCGTCCGCGCGCTCTACGACCAGAGCGACGTGCTGCTGTTCCCCTCGCACATGGACACGTTCGGCTACGTCATCCTCGAGGCCAACGCGCACGGGTTGCCGGTGCTCGGCCCGGCGCACCAGGCGATTCCGGAGCTGATCGCCGACGGCGAGACGGGCCTCCTGTTCGGCTCCGAGAACCCGCTCTACGGCGAGGACGGCCTCGGTCGGTTCGCGCACGTGCTGCCGCCGCCGCGCAGCTACATGAACGCGCTCGCGCATCCGACTGAGCGCTACGTCGACACGATCGCCGCTGCGCTGGCACGCCTCTCCGAGGACACGGCGCTCCATGCGCGCGTCGCCGCCGGTGCGTTGGAGCGCGTGCGCGACGGCGTCTTCTCGATCGAGCGCCGGCGCGAGCGGCTCGGCGAGGTCTACGCGGCGGCGCTCAGCTGACGAGCTCCGTCGGTCGCGCCGCACGCGGCGGCGCGCCGGCGACGGCCGCGAGCCAGCTGCGTGCGCCGGCGGCCTCGTCGAAACGGGCGTGAACGTCGCGGCGCGCCGCGACGCCGAGCCGGGCGCGCAGCGCCGGGTCGCGCACCAGCCGCTCCAGCGCGCCGCGCAGCGCCGGGACGGCGCGGGCGGGGACGAGCAGCGCGGACGTCTCGTCGGCGACGATCTCGCCGGTGCCGCCGACGTCCGTCGCGACGATGCCGCGGCCGAGCGCAGCCGCCCACAGGACGGTCGTCGGAAGACCCTCGGTGTAGCTCGGGTTGACGACCACGTCGGCCGCTTTCACCCACGACAGCGCCTCGTCCTCCGGCAGGTACCCGGTGAAGAGGAAGCGCTCGCCGTGCGGGCGCGCCCGCTCCTCCAGGTCGGCGCGGCACGGCCCGTCGCCGACGATCACGCAGAGCGTGTCGTCCGTCAGCGCCGCGATCGCGTCGACGAGGTCGGCCACGCCCTTGCCGTCGATCAGTCGTCCGACGTACGCGATCAGTGGGCGGCCGGCGGCCAGCCGCGCGGCCTCGGGCGCCGGATCCACGGCGGCGAGGCGGGCGGTTGGCAGGCCGCGATGCACGACCGTCGCCTCGACGCCCGCAAGCCGGCCGACGAAGTCGGCGGCGGCCGCGCTCACCGCGATGCGGACGTCGGCACGCCGCAGTACCTGCCGCCCGAGCGTCTCGTCGTAGAGACGGGCGACCCGCCCAGTCCACCCACCGTTCATCTGCACGAAGTCGGAGCCGTGCTCCGTGTGGATGTAGGGGACGCCAAGCCGTCGCGCATGCAGCAGGGCGGCGAGCGCCGGCACGAAGAAGCGCGTGTGGCCGACGACGAGGTCGGGATTCAGCTCGCGCGCGGCCCGACAGGCGTCACGCCACCCGCGCGACGCGAAGCGCGGGACGGGGAAGTTCGGCACGGCCTCGATCGCGGGGTAGCGCACGACCACGGTGTCGTTCGCCTGCACCTCACGCGCTGGCGCTCCGGGCGGCAGCGCCGGCGCGAGGACGGTGAGCGCGGCGATCCCGCCGGTCGCCCAGAGTGCATCGGCGAGCTCCTCCACGTAGGCCTCGACGCCGCCGACGTGCGGGCGGTAGTACGGCGCGTGGACGAGCACTCGCAGCATCGACTCGGCAGCGTGTCAGATGTGCTCGCCAGACCGGGGCGTCGCGCTCTGCTCGCGGATCCGGCGCAGCAGCAGCCCGACGCCGCGCCGGTGCGCGAGGTGGCTCGTCGCGCCGGCGAGCAGACGCCGGCGGTGATGGCCGACCGGCAGGCGCTCGATCGCCGGGAGCGCGAGTCGCAATGCCAGCGGCGCCGATGATCGACGCCAGTGCTGCCGCCGTGCCGCGAACAGGCCCGGATGGAGCTGATGCAGCTTCGCGACGATCTCGGCGTGACGCGCGGCCGCGCGATGCGCTCCGCGGGTGCCTTGGCGCCGGTAGCGGTAGACGACGTGCGGAAGCCCCACTCCCCGCCACCCGCGCTCGGCGAGGCTCATCCACAGGTCCCAGTCCTCGAAGTCGCCGCGCAGGCGCCAGCCGGGCGTCTCGGCGAGCGCGGCGCGGCGCAGCAGCGCCGTCGCGGGCAGCTCGTTCTGATGGCTGATGTGCCATGGATCCAGCGTCGGCGCCGTCGGCTGCAGCGACGACTCGTCGCCGAAGCGCTGATACCAGCCCCATGCGGCGCCCAGGCCGGGGTCGGCGTCGAGCCGGTCGGCGAGCATGCGCACGGCGCCGGGCATCAGCACGTCGTCGGCGTCGAGCGGCAGCACGTAGGGCGCCGCGGTCGCGGCGAGGCCGGTCATGCGCGCGGCGCTGACGCCGGCGTTGTCCTGGCGCACGACCTGCACGCCGCCCTCGCGCAGCCGCTCCAGCACGGCCAGCGTGGCCGGGGCGCGCGAGCCGTCGTCGACCACGACCAGCTCGATCGGCTCGTCCTGCGCGAGCGCCGAGCGTACGGTCTCGTCGACGGTCGCGCCGTCGTCGAAGCACGGGATCACGACGGCGACGCGGGGCTGATCGGCGGGCGGCATGACGCGAGCGCGCACGATAGCCTGCCGCGCTCGTGAGCTCCCTGCGCGCCCTCGCCCAGAGACTGCCGCCGATCGTTCCGCGCGCCGGCTGGCGCGCGATGCAGTTCGGCGTTGCAGTCCCGGCGGCCGGACGCTGGCTGCGCGAGCGGCACGCCTACCGCGCGCTTCCGGGCGCCGAGCGGCTGCGCTGGCGCGACAGCCTGCCGATGCTGACCGACCGGCTCGCGACGACGCCGTATGACCCCCACTACCTGCACCAGGACAGCTGGGCCGCGCGCCGCGTCGCCGAGCACGCGCCCTCGCGCCACGTCGACGTCGGCTCGCGCGTCGACTACGTCTGCTTCCTCGGTGCGATCGTGCCGGTCACGTTCGTCGACATCCGCCCGCTCGAAGCACAGGTGGAGAACGTCGAGTCGATCGCCGGCAGCGTGCTGGAGATGCCGTTCGAGGACCGCTCGCTGGAGTCGGTCAGCTGTCTGCACGTGATCGAGCACATCGGCCTCGGCCGCTACGGCGACCCGCTTGACCCGACGGGATCGCAACGCGCTGTTGCCGAGTTGCAGCGCGTGATCGCGCCGGGCGGTCAGCTGCTGCTGTCGACGCCGGTCGGCCGGCCGCGCGTCTGTTTCAACGCCCACCGCGTCCACGACCCGCGCCACGTGCGCGCGATGGTCGGCGAGCTGGAGCTGGTCGAGTTCGCTGGCGTCGACGATGCGGGGAGATTCCGTCGTCACCGGACGCTCGACGAGCTGGCCGACCAGTCGTACGCCTGCGGGATGTACCGCTTCACGCGGCCGGCGGCCTGAGCGCGCGGCCTACGCCTGCGCCGCGCTCCACCGCTCCACATTGAAGTCGTGGATCTCCCGCAGCACCTGCTCGATCCCGTACTCCAGCCGCCACTCGGGATGGTCCCGCTTGAACGCGTCGAGGTCGCTGATCCACCAGCGGTGGTCGCCGATGCGCGCCTGGTCGGACAGCTCGTAGTCCAGCGTCTGGCCGGAGATCTGCTCGCACAGCGCGATCGCCTCCAGCATCGAGACGTTCGACTCGCGCCCGCCGCCGAGGTTGTAGACGGCCGCGGCCCGCGGCGCTCTATGAAAGGCGTGGAAGGCGCGCACGACGTCGTGCGCGTGAATGTTGTCGCGCACCTGCTTGCCGTCGTAGCCGAAGACCGTGTACGGCTCGCCGGTGACGGTGCAGCGCATCAGGTACGACAGGAATCCGTGCAGTCTCGCGCCGGCGTGCTGGGGGCCCGTCAGGCAGCCGCCGCGGAAGCAGACGGTCGGCATGTCGAAGTAGCGTCCGTACTCCTGCACGAGCAGGTCGGCGGCCACCTTCGAGACGCCGAACAGCGAATGCGTGCAGGTGTCGATCGGCATCGTCAGGTCGATCCCGCCGTACCACTCGTGGTCCTCCGGCAGCTCCAGGCGTGAGCCGACGTCCTGCAGCGGCAGGAAGTTCGGGCGGTCGCCGTAGACCTTGTTCGTGGAGGTGAAGACGAACGTCGCGTCCGGCTTGTGCGCGCGCGCCGCCTCCAGCAGGTTGAGCGTGCCGTTCGCGTTCACGCCGAAGTCGGTCTGCGGCTCCGAGGCGGCCCAGTCGTGCGACGGCTGCGCGGCCGTGTGGACGATCAGCTCGAGCTCGCGCGCGTGCTCGGCGAACACCCGCATGACGGCGTCGGCGTCGCGGATGTCGACTGTCAGCGGCGTGAACGCGCCGCCAAGCTCGGCGACAAGCCGGTCGGTCGTCGGCTGCGTCGTCGACTCCGCACCGAAGAAGTAGGCCCGCATGTCGTTGTCGAGCCCGATCACCTCGAAGCCCTGCTGGACGAAGTAGGCGACGGACTCCGAGCCGATCAGGCCCCCGGAGCCGGTGACGATGGCGGTCGGCATGGCAGCGCCGGAGACTAGCGAGTGTCATCCTTCACGGGCAGTGCGCGCCCGCCTCCCCGCCATCACCCCCCGGCGCTACCTCACCATCGCCTACGTCGCGCTCGGCGCGCTGACGGCGATCGTGCTGACCGGTGCCGCCGTGCGGCTCACCGACTCCGGCCTCGGCTGCCCGGACTGGCCGCGCTGCTACGGCAAGGCCGTGCCGCCGCTGTCGTTCCACTCGGTGATCGAGTACGGCAACCGCGTCTTCTCCGCGGGCGTCGGGATCGTCGTGCTCGGCGCATGGGTCGCCGCCTTCCTGCGCACCCCGCGCCGCAAGGACATCGTCTGGACCGCGACGCTGCTGCCGCTCGGCGTGCTGGCGCAGGGGATCCTCGGCGGCTTCACCGTCCGCCACGAGCTCGCGCCCGGCTACGTGATGGCGCACTTCGGCCTCTCGATGCTGATCCTGATCGGAGCCGTCGCGCTCGTCTTCCGCGCGAGAGCGCCCGATCCGCCGGCCGCGCGGCGCGTCGCCGCGCACGACCGCGCCACCGTCTGGCTCGTGCGCTTCGCCGCGCTGCTCGGCGCCGTCGTGCTGTTCGTCGGCACCGCCGCGACCGCCTCCGGCCCGCACGCCGGCGGCAGCGACGGCGAGCTGATCCACCGGCTCGACTTCAAGGGCCCCGGCCACACGCTCGTGTGGGTGATCCACCGCCACGCGACGCTCGCCTCGACGCTCGGCCTGCTCGTGATCCTCGCGTGGTTCCTCGCCAAGCGGCGCGCGGAGGACCGCGACCTCGCCGACGCGCTGATGGTCGCCGGCGTCCTGATGGCCGCGCAGGGGCTCGTCGGCACGGTCCAGTACGAGCTGGCGCTGCCCGCCGACATCGTCTGGGTCCACGTGACGCTCGCGACCGTCACCTGGATCGCGCTGCTGTGGTGCGCCGGCGTCGCCGGCCGGCTCGCGCCGCGCGGCGCGGAGCCGCCGCCGCCCGCGGGGGAGCGGGCCATCGCAGACGACCGCGCCCCGGCGCTGTCGCGCTAGCCCCGTACGCTTACCGGATGCCGTCCCCAGCCGGTCTGCGGCGCCTGCTCGCGCTCTGCGCCGCGCTCGTCTGCGCGCTGCTCGCCGTCTCGGCCGCCGCGGCCGCCGCGGAGCGCGCCGCCCAGCGCCCCACCGCCCTCGTCGCCCTGCTGCCGATCGATCTGGCGCCGGCGCCGCCGGGCGTGCAGCACCCCAACGTCAGCAATCTGATCGACGGCCACCCGGAGCTCGCGCTCGGCATGCTGAGCGCGACGCAGTCCGGCTACAGCCCGCAGCAGGCGCTGCTCGACGTCACCTCGGGCACGCGCACGTCGCGCGGCACCTACCACCCGCAGAACCCGCCCGACATGAGCCTGCTGGAGATCCCGCCGGCCGATCCGCTGCGCACGCGCGTGCCGCCGAGCGGCCTGATCGTCAACTGGCTCGCCGCCGTCTCGCGGGCGGAGAGCGCTCCTGCCGACATCGCCCCCGGACTGCTGGCGAGCTCGATCCACGGCGGCGCGGGCTACGCCGGCATCGTCGAAGAGACCAACCAGGAGGCGCTCGTCGCGGCCACGCGCGCCGGCGCCGTGCGGAGCGTCTCGCTCGGCCGCGGCGACGACGTCGCAGGGCGCGCGCAGGCGCTGCTGTCCCGCCACCGCCTCGTCGTGGCATTGCTGCCGCCCGGCTACGACGGCGACCGCCAGCTCGACCAGCTGATCGCCTCCCGCAGAGCCGGCGAGCTGCTGATCGCGATGGAGGACCCGCCCCCGTTCAGCGGTCCGCAGCTGCTGTGGACGGGGATCGCCGGGCTCGGCCCGGCCGACGCCGGCTTCACCTCCGCCACGACGCACATCGACGGCGTCGCGGCCGCGATCGACCTGCTGCCGACGATCCTCAAGCACCTCGGCGAGCCGGTGCCGAAGGGCGTGCGCGGCCAGCCGATTCAGATCGCCGGTCCGCGCGACGCCGACGCGCTGCGCGCGCTCGACGACCGCCTCTCCGAGATCGGCTCGCGCCGCATCCCCGCGCTGGAGACCTTCCTGCTGACGTGGCTCGGCGTCGTGCTGCTCGCCGGCATCCTGCGCGACCGGCGCGGCGTGCGCTTCGGCATGCGCATCGGCGGCCTGGCGTTGATGTGGCTGCCGGCGCTGCTGCTGCTGAGCGCGGCGCTCGCGCCGAGCGAGCAGGCGGAGCTGTTCCTGATCGCCGGCGGCTCGTTCGCGCTCGCGCTCGCGACGGATCGCTTCCTCCCGTGGCCGCGCGGGCCGGTCGTGCCGTGCGCGGTCGCGCTGGTCGCCTACACGATCGACCTCGCGAACCATTCGCATCTCGTGATCCGCTCGCTGCTGGGGCCGAGCCCGCGCTCGGGCTCGCGCTTCTACGGGCTGGGCAACGAGCTCGAGATCGCGCTGACGATCGTGCTGCTCGTCGGCCTCGCCGCGGTCCTGCGCACCCGCGGACGCACGCGCGGCAACGCGCTCGCGTTCGCGCTGGGCGGGATCGCGCTCGCCGCGATCGTCGGCTCCGGCCGGCTCGGCGCGGACGTCGGCGGGATCTTCACGATCGCCGGCGGCGCCGCCGTCGCGACGTTGCTGCTGCTGCCGGGCGGATTGACGAAGCGCGCGATCGCGCTCGCGATCGTCGCGCCGATCGCGGGCCTCGCCGCGCTCGCCGCGCTCGACCTGGCGACCGGCGGCAACGGCCACTTCACGCGCACGGTCCTGCACGGCAACGCCTCCGACCAGCTCAACACGTTCGAGCGCCGCTACGAACTGGCGTGGTCGATCGTCTCGCACGGCTACGCACCGCTGCTGACGCTCCTGTGCGCGCTCGCCGTCGGCTACGCGCTCGTCCACCGCGACCGCGTCTACGCGACGATCCGCCACGACGCCGTCTGGCGCGCCGCGCTCGGCGGCGGACTCGCCGCCTCGATCGCCGGATCCCTCTTCAACGACTCCGGCCCCCTCCTCCTCTTCATCGGCATCGTGGCCTTGACCTTCGTGACCGCCTACCTGCGCAATCCGCCGGGAGAGGCGCCCCGAGCGATGGGCGTCGAGGGAGAGGGAGCGGTCGCACCCGCGGCGTGGACAGCCGACGCCGATCGGGCGGGTGGCGCGGGTGAGACGATATCCGCGGCTCCGCCCGCGGAATCGTCTTCACCGGCGACAGGACCCGCCCGCAGCCCGGCCGGGGCCCAACCGCAGTGAGCAGCGCCATCCTCACGACAGCCGCCCTCGGCATCACCGTCTCCGGCAGCCTCGGCTACCTCCTGCCCGCCCTCGTCGCGCTCGAGTCGATGGGGATCCCGTCACCCGGCGAGACGGCGCTCGTGCTCGCCTGCGTGATGGCGAGCCAGGGCAAGCTGCAGATCGAGCTCGTGCTGCTGATCGCCGCGACCGCCGCGATCGTCGGCGACAACGTCGGCTACTGGATCGGGCGCAAGGCGGGCCGGCGCGCGCTGACCTCGGAGCGCGGCCCGTTCCACCGGCGCCGCATCGCCTTGATCGCCTACGGCGACCGCTTCTTCGCCAAGCACGGCCCGAGAGCGGTCTTCCTCGGCCGCTGGATGGCGCTCGTGCGCGTGACGGCCGCATGGATGGCCGGCATGAACCACATGCCGTTCAGGACCTTCTTCTTCTGGAACGCGCTCGGCGGCGTCACGTGGGCGCTGTCGGTCGGCCTGGTCGCGTACTTCGCGGGCGAGGCCGCCGTGCACGTGATCGAGCGCGTCGGCGTCGGCGCGGCGGTGGTGCTCGGCGTCGCGGTCGTCGCCCTGATCGTGTGGGTGCAGGTGCGCGAGCGCCGCGAGCTGCGCCGCGAGGAAGCGCGCATCGAGCGCTAGGACCCCTAGGCCGGGGCCGCTGCGCGCGCGAACGCCGTCCGCGCCCACGCGGCCGCGCCGACCGCCACGACCCCGCCGAGCGCGAGCGCGGCGCGCGGTCCGGCGGCGCCGGCGATCCAACCCATCAGCGGCCCGCCGATCGGCGTCGAGCCGAGGAACACGACCGAGTAGAGCGCCATCACGCGTCCGCGCATGTGCGGCGCGACGGCGAGCTGCAGAAACGAGTTGACGCTCGCCGCGAACACGACCGACGCGGCGCCGACCGGTACGAGCGCCGCGGCGGCGAGCGCGACGTTCGGCGCGAGCGCCGCCGTCACGACGAGCGCGCCGAAGACCGCTGCGGCGCCGGCCAGCAGCGCCGGCTGCACGCGCGAGCGGACGCCGTTGCCGATCGCGCCGACGATCGCGCCGAGGCCCATCGCGGTGGTCAGCGCCGCGTATGTGCTCGCACCGCCGCCGAAGCCGAACGTCGCGAGCAGCGGCAGCAGCGTCTGGAAGTTGAACGTGAAGGTCCCGACGAGCGCCATCAGCGCGAGCGGGATCCACAGCTCGGGCGTCGCGCGCACGTAGCGCAGCGCGCTCCGCACCTGCCCGGGCGTGCGTGCCGCCGGCGGAGCGCTGCGCAATGCCGAGCGGTCCATCCCGTGCAGCGCGCCGATCATCGCCGCGAACGAGAGCGCGTTGAGCCCGAAGCACGGCACGACGCCGACGGTCGCGATCACGACGCCGGCGAGTGCCGGGCCGATCGTGCGCGCGCCGTTGACGAGTGCGCTGCCGAGGCTGACCGCGTTCACGAGCCGATCGGGTCCCACCAGCTCGACGAGAAACGCCTGGCGCGCCGGGTTGTCGACCGCGTTGACCGCGCCGCGCGCGCAGATCAGCGCGAGCAGCATCCACAGCTCGATCGTGCCGGTGGCGGTGAGCGCGAGCAGCGCGAGCGCCGGCAGCGCCATCAGCGTCTGCGTGAGCAGCAGCAGGCGCCGCTTGTCGAAGCGGTCGGCGATCAGGCCGCCCCAGGCCCCGATCAGCAGCATCGGCGCGAACTGCAGCGCGGCGGCGACCCCGACGGCGAAGCCGCTGCGGGTCAGCTGCAGCACGAGCCACATCTCGGCGACCGTCTGCATCCACGTCCCGCTCAGCGAGACGAGCTGGCCGAGGAAGTAGCGGCGGTAGTTCGGAACCGCGAACGAGCGCAGCGCGGGCTTCAGCGCCGCGCGGGCTCGAGCAGCCGCTCGAGGATCGCCGCCGCCGCGGCGAGCGTCTCGCGCTCGCCCGGCGCCAGCTCGCGCAGCTGGCGCGCGAGATACTCGTTCTTGCGCGTGCGGATGCGCTTGAGCAGCGATCTGCCCGCGCGCGTGATCGCGACGTGGGAGGCGCGCGCGTCGGTCGGGTCGGGCGTGCGCGTCACGAGCTCCAGCTCCTCCAGCCGCGCCACGACGCGCGTCGCGGTCGGCCGCTGGATGCGCTCCCGCTCCGCCAGCGCGCTCGGAGACAGCGGACCCTCGCGCTCGATCGTCGCGAGCGCCGCCGCGAGCGTCGGCGAGATCTCTCCGCCCGCCCCCGACGCTTGCCGCAGGCGCCGCGCCATGCGCGTGACCGCCATGCGCAGCAGCGCGGCGAGCTCGGGGTCGGATGGGGAGGAGGGAGCGGAAGCTGATCGTCGTGCCGAGATGGTTAGCGTCGCTAGTTAGCGTTGCTAACCATTCTAGCACCCACGCCGCGGCGCGTACTCGAGGAACCGTCCGAGGTCGCGAAAGCCAACCGCGCCGTAGACCCGCTCGGCGACCGGCGTGGCCTGCAGCGTCGCTGTCGTGCAGCCGCGCGCGGCGGCGTCGCGGACGAGCCGCGCGGTGATCGCGGTGCCGAGCCCGCGCCGCCGGGCCGAGCTGTGCGTCGCCACGTTGAACACGCCGCAGTCGCCCTCGTGGTCGAACGCCAGCCCTGCCGCGAGGAGCTCGCCGCCGCGCTGCGCTCCGAGCGCCTCGAACGCGCTCGGGTCGGCGCCGCTGAGCAGCCCGGCGGGCGCGCCATCGGTCCACAGGAACGCGAGATAGTCGCTCCACGCCAGCGGCTCGATCGCGATCGCCGGGGCCGGCAGCGCGGCGGCGTCGAGCCGCATGCCCATCGCACGCGTCGACTCGGCAGCCGCGTAGCCGCGCCGCTCCAGCTCGTTCCGCATCTCCTCGTCGCGCTCGTGGACCCACGCGGCGTAGCGCGCGACGCCCGCCGACCGGTACGCGGACTCCATCGCCGCGATCGCTGTCGTGCGCGCGGCCGGCGCGAGCCCGCGCTCGATCAGCGCGTTGTTGTAGACCGCGGACTCCGGCCCGTCCGGGAAGACGGCGGCGCAGACACCGTCCAGCCGACGCAGCGCGGCGCCGCCGGCGCCGCGTGCGTACGCCTCCCACGAGGCGACGAGCGTCGCCGCCCCGCGGGCGTACAGCTCCTCGTCCGTCACGTCAGTCGTCGCGCTCCAGCTCCAGCGCGCAGGAGTTGATGCAGTAGCGCTGGCCGCCGGCCTCCGGCGGCCCGTCGTCGAAGACATGGCCGAGGTGCCCGCCGCAGCTGGAGCACAGCACCTCCGTGCGCACCATGAAGTGGCTCGTGTCGCGCTCGGTCTCGACGCTGTCATTCTCCATCGGCGCGGTGAAGCTCGGCCAGCCGGTGCCGGACTCGAACTTCGTGGCCGCGTCGAACAGCGGCGCGCCGCAGCCGGCGCAGCGGTAGGTCCCCGGCGTTCTCTCGTCCGCGTATCTGCCCGTGAAGGGACGCTCGGTTGCCTTCTCGCGCAGCACCGCGTACTGCTCCGGCGTCAGCTCCGCGCGCCACTCGGCCTCGCTCTTCGTCACGTTCGGCTTGCTCGTCATCGCATGCACCGTCCTTTGCGGAAGTGGATGCGTCGAGCGTAGCGACGGACCGGCGGCGGGCCCTTACGGCGCGCTTACGGCGCGTCGGATCTGACCGGCGGATCGCCGGGCATCCGCGCCGCCGCGCGCATGCGCGTGAGCGCCGCGCGCAGGATGCGCGAGACCTGCATCTGCGACACGCCGATGCGCTCGCCGATCTGCGACTGCGTCATGTCCTCGACGAAGCGCAGCCGCAGGATCTCGCGCTCGCGCGGCGTCACCGTGCGCATCAACGCCTCCAGCAGCGTGCGGTCGGTCGCACGCGAGAGCTCGGCGTCGTCGGCCCCGAGCAGGTCGACGAGCGTCGCGCCGCTGTCTTCGTCGCTGCTGGCGGGGGCGTCGAGCGAGAGCGTGCGCTGCACCCCGGCGACGTCGAGCGCCTCGAGCACGCCCTCGAGCGAGAGGCCGGTCGCCTCCGCCAGCTCAGCCGGCGTGGGAGGCCGGTCGCCGTGGTGTTCGGCGATCGCGCGTCTGACGCGCAGCGAGGCCTCCTTGAGGTCGCGCGGGACGTGGATCGCCCAGCCGCGGTCGCGGAAGTGGCGCTTGAGCTCGCCCAGGATCGTCGGCACCGCGAAGGTCGTGAAGGCGATCCCGCGGGTGGGGTCGAAGCGGTCGACCGCGTTCACGAGCCCCAGCGACGCGACCTGGAAGAGGTCGTCGAGCGGCTCGCCGCTGTCGCTGTAGCGCAGCGCGAGATGGCGCGCGAGACCGAGATGGCGCTCGACCATCGCGGCGCGTTCGGCCGGCGTTCGCGCGGGCGGGCCGCTGCCGCCTCTTGGCGTGCCGGCGCTCCCCTGGGCATCTGCTTGTCCGACCCCAGGGTTCCGCGGATAGACTGGCGAGCGCGTATGCCCCCGGTCGTCCTCGCTGTGAATCTCGCCCTCGGCCACGATCCCGTCTTCCTCCCGGCGTATCCGTCTCGCTGCGCCGGGGGTCTGGGGCGCGGAACCTGCACCGACGATCCATGCCGACGGCGCACCCCCGATCGTAGCGCGCCGGGGACCTGTTGCGCGGGGTCGCGGTTGGAAGGCAACCCGTGACGGCGGAGGGCCTGCGCATCCTCGTCGCCGACGAGGACAAGGACGCGCTCGACCAGCTTGCCGCTTTGCTCCATGAAATGGGGCATCAGGTGTGCGCGTATGCGATCGAGGTCTCGGAAGTGGCGGAGAAGATCGTCGCCGACGACCCCGAGCTGTCGATGGTCGTGCTGCATCAGGACGACGACCACGCGCTCGCGCTGATCGAGGAGATCTGCGCGTACGCGTCGGGCCCGGTGATCGCGCTCACGCTGGAGGACGACCCCGAGTTCGCCGCGCGCGCGGCCGACCGCGGCATCGACGCGCAGGCGAAGCCGACCAGCCCGGAGGCGGTGCAGAGCGCGATCGAGGTGTCGCTGCGCCGCCACGCCGAGATCGAGCGCCTGGAGGCCAAGGTCGACCAGCTCGAAGGCGCGCTCGAACGGCGCGCCACGATCGAGCGCGCGAAGGGCATGCTGATGGAGCGCCACGACGTCGACGACCGCACCGCCTTCGAGCGCCTGCGCACCCATGCCCGCACCGAACGGCGCCGCGTCGTCGACATCGCGCACCTGGTCGTCGAAGGCCGGCTCGAACTGCCGTAGCGGCAGCCGTCGGCTGCCGCGGATCAGCCGCAGCCGGTGTTGTTGCCGCAGCTGGAGCAGGTGTAGCAGGAGCCCGTGCGCTGCATCATGCCGCCGCACTGGCTGCACGCCGGGCCGAGGTCGAGGCCGGCCATCTTCGCCGGCACGACCGGGGGCGTGTCGGTCAGCGCGGCGGTCGGGGCGACGCTCGCGCCGCCGTCTCCCGCCGACGCGCTCGGCGCCGCGGCCGCCGGCCCGGCCGTGTCGCCGGAGAGCGACGTTGCCGTGTCCTGCGCCAGCTTCTTCGCCCGCACCGCTCTCGTCATGATCCCCAGCTCCTCCTGGATCTCCTCGTCGAGGAAGCGGGAGGCGAGCCAGCGCATGATGTAGTCGGGCAGCGACTTCGCGAAGGGGATCTCGGTGTTCATCGTCATGCCCTCGGGCTCGAAGCGCATGTAGCTGAACTTGCGCACGAGCGTCTCGAGCGGCACGCCGTACTGCAGCGCTATCGAGATCGCGGTCGCGAACGAGTTCATCATGCCGCGCAGCGTCGAGCCCTCCTTGCCGATGTCGGTCAGGAAGATCTCGCCGACGCTGCCGTCCTCGTAGAGCCCGGCGGTGATGTAGCCCTCGTGACCGCCGACGGAGAACTTGTGCGTGAGCGACTGCCGCTCGCGCGGCATCTTTCTGCGCGGCGGCGCGGCCGCGGCCTTCGCGAGCGCCTCGGCGACCGCCTGGTCGATCGCCTCCTGCGTCACGGCGCCGCCCGTCGCGGCGTCCGCGCCCTTCTGCGCGTCGGTGCGCAGCGCCTGCGCCGTCTTGGAGCCGTCGCGGTAGATCGCGAGCGCCTTCACGCCGAGGTTCCACGCCTGGATGTACGCGTCGGCGATGTCCGCGACCGTCGCGCTCTCCGGCAGGTTCACCGTCTTCGAGATCGCGCCCGAGATGAACGGCTGCACCGCGCCCATCATCTTGATGTGGCCCATGTGCGAGATCGCGCGCTCGCCGACCGCCACGTCGAACACCGGCAGGTGCTCCTCGGCCAGGCCGGGCGCGCCGACGATCGTGCCGTGCTTGTTGATGTGCGCCTCGATCTGCTCGATCTGCTGGTCGTCGTAGCCGAGCTCCTGCAGCGCGAGCGGCACCGTGCGGTTGACGATCGTCATCTGCCCGCCGCCGACGAGCTCCTTGAACTTCACGAGCGAGAAGTCCGGCTCGACGCCCGTCGTGTCGCAGTCCATCAGGAACGAGATCGTCCCGGTCGGCGCGAGCACCGTCGCCTGCGCGTTGCGGTAGCCGTGCTCGTCGCCGATCGCGACCGCCTCGTCCCAGGAGCGCCGCGCGGCCGCGAGCAGCGCGTCGTCCTCGCAGGTCGTGTCCGGGATCGCGTACGAGGCGTCGCGGTGCATGCGCATCACGGCGTTGTGCGGCTCGCGGTTCTCCGGGTAGCGCTCGTACGTGCCGACGGCCGCCGCGATCTCCGCCGAGCGGCGATACGCGCGACCGGTCATCAGCGCGGTGATCGCCGCCGCCGTGCCGCGACCCGCGTCGGAGTCGTACGGCATGCCGTTGCTCATCAGATACGCGCCGAGGTTCGCGTAGCCGAGCCCGAGCTGGCGGAACGCGTTCGCGTTTCTCGCGATCCCGTCGGTCGGATACGACGACGCGCCCACGACGATCTCCTGCGCCAGGAACACGATGTCGACCGCGTGCTCGTAGCTCTCGACGTCGAAGGAGCCGTCGGCGCGGCGGAACTTCATCAGGTTCAGCGACGCCAGGTTGCAGGCCGAGTCGTCGACGTGCATGTACTCCGAGCACGGGTTCGACGCGTTGATGCGGCCCGAGTTCGGGCACGTGTGCCACTGGTTGATCGTCGTGTCGTACTGCACGCCCGGATCGGCGCAGCGCCACGCCGCTTCCGCGATCTCGTTCATCAGCGCGCGCGCGTCGAGCGCCTCGCCGATCGGCTCGCCGGTGGTGCGGGCGACCAGGCGCCACTCGTCGCCGTTCTCGACCGCGCGCATGAACTTGTCCGAGACGCGCACCGAGTTGTTGGCGTTCTGGTACTGGATCGAGGTGAAGCCGTCGCCGTCGATCGACATGTCGAAGCCGGCGTTGCGCAGGGCGAGGGCCTTGTCCTCCTCCTTGGCCTTGCACCAGATGAATTCCTGGATGTCGGGGTGGTCGACGTCCAGCACGACCATCTTCGCCGCGCGCCGCGTCTTGCCGCCGGACTTGATCGTGCCGGCCCACGAGTCGGCGCCGCGCATGAACGAGACGGGGCCGGAGGCGGTCCCGCCCTTCGCCAGCGGCTCCATCGAGCCGCGGATGTTCGAGAGGTTGATGCCGGAGCCGGAACCGCCGCGGAAGATCATCCCCTCCTTCGTGTTCCAGGAGAGGATCGACTCCATCGTGTCGTCGACCGAGAGGATGAAGCAGGCGGAGCACTGCGGCTGCTCTTCGAAGCCGACGTTGAACCACACCGGCGAGTTGAACGCCGCGATCTGGTGCAGCAGGATGTGCGTCAGCTCGGACTCGAACGTGTCGCCGTCCGCGGCGCTGGCGAAGTAGCCGCGCTGGCGGCCCCAGTCGGCGATCGTGCCGGCGACGCGGCCGATCATCTGTCTGACCGAGTGCTCGCGCGCGGGCGTGTCGAGCTGGCCGCGGAAGTACTTCTGCGCGACGATGTTGGTCGCGTTCTGGCTCCAGCTCGTCGGGAACTCGACGTCCGTCTGCTCGAAGGAGACCTTGTCGCCGTGGCCGATCCGAGCGTCCCGCAGCTCCCACTCGACCGTGTCGAACGGATGGACGCCGGGTTCGGTGAAGAACCGCTTCAGGCTCAGCGCCTCGCCGGCCTGGGCGTCGATCGTGGTGGGGGTCTGCGAGCTGTCGTTCATGCCTGCCTGCTCCTTCTGCTTCCCGCTATTTCGCGCCTTTTGACGCCGTCCGAAGCCCCCAAGACGGGGTCGAGCACCGTCTCACCAGCGTCGGACGGAACGTTTTTCGCAACGAAACTCCTGCAAATCACGGTGATCGCCGTCGGCAAGCGCGAAAAGCCTGCTGCTTCTAGCCTAGTCGCGCGCAAGTACCATCGACGACACATGCGCCTGCCCCCCGTACTCGCCCTGCCGGCCCTCGCGCTGTCGCTCTCGCTGGCGCTCGCGGCGCCGGCACAGGCCAACAAGGCCTACGACGCGGTCGCCAACGCGTACGCGCGGGCGGGCGGCCACCTGGACGCCTGCGCGTTCACGCAGGCGCAGCTCGAGGCGGCCGTCCACGGGATCCCCGCGAACATCCGCAACGTCGTGCCGGCGCTGCGCGCGGCGATGGTCGAGGGCATCGCCGCCCACGAGCGCGGCGACTGCAGAGGCATCGAGCCCACCGAAGGCGCGACCGGCGGCGCGACGCCCGGGCACGTGCCGAGCACGACCGTGCCGCCGGTCACGACGCCCGCCGCGACGACGCAGACGGCGCCCGCGGTCCCGACGGCGACGACCCCGACGACGCCCGCGACCACCGCTCCGGCGCCCGCCGCGGCCGCGCAGCCGCCCGCCGCGAGCACGCCCCCCGAGCGCGACCGCACGCCGCTCGTGATCGCGCTGATCGCGCTCGGCGCGCTCGTGCTGCTGGCACTGCTCGGCTGGGGGCTGGCGCGCATGCGCGGGTGGGATCCCCCATGGGCGTCGCGGATGCGGCACGCGTGGGGAGAGGCCGGCTTCCGTACCACGAGCACCTGGTCGGAATTCACCGACTGGCTGCGGCTCGGCCGCTGAGCAGCCGGGCCTGGCCAGAGCGTCTGCTTTACTGCGCCCCGCGATGAAGCTCCTCGTCACCGGCGGCGCCGGCTACATCGGTTCGATCGTCGCGCAGCAGCTGCTCGACGCCGGCCACGAGGTCGTCGTGCTCGACAACCTCAGCCGCGGCCACCGCGAAGCGGTTCCGGCCGGCGCGCGCCTCGTCGAGGTCGACCTGCTCGACGTCGCGCGCCTGAACGAGACGGTCGCGGAGGGCTTCGACGGCGCGCTGCACTTCGCCGCCTTCGCGCTCGTCGCCGAGTCGGTCGCCAATCCGGAGCTGTACTACCGCAACAACGTCGTCGGCTCGCTCAACCTGCTTGACGCGCTGCGCGCCGCCGGCGTCACGCGGCTCGTGTTCTCCTCCACCTGCGCGGTCTACGGCGAGCCCGAGGTCGTGCCGATGGACGAGACCACGCCGACCAGACCCGTCAACGCCTACGGCGCGTCGAAGCTCGCGGTCGACGGGATGATCGCCGACGAGTGCCGCGCGCACGGCCTGGGCGCCGTCAGCCTGCGCTACTTCAACGTCGCTGGCGCGAGCGGCTGCCTCGGCGAGGACCACGAGCCGGAGACGCACATCATTCCCAACGTCTTCCGCGCCGCCCAGGGGATCAACCCGGAGGTGCAGATCTTCGGGACCGACTACCCGACGCCCGACGGCACCGCCGTGCGCGACTACATCCACATCGAGGATCTCGCGAGCGCCCACCTGCTGGCGCTCGACCATGCGCGGCCCGGCGAGCACCAGATCTTCAACCTCGGCAACGGCAACGGCTTCTCGGTGCGCGAGGTGGTCGACGCGGTCCGCGAGGTGACCGGCCTCGAGATCCCCGTCAGAGAGGCGCCGCGCCGCCCGGGCGACCCGCCGCAGCTGGTCGCCGCGAGCGGCAAGATCCGCGCCGAGCTGGGCTGGGAGCCGCGCAAGCCGGCGCTGACCGACATGGTCGCGGACGCCTGGGCCTTCGCGCAGTCGCACCCGCACGGATACGCGGGCGCCCCTGCGGGCCAACGCGCCTAGAGCGGCGCGAAGCGGCGCACGCCGCCCTCCGTTTCCGCGAGAATCCGCTCGCTTGGGGGAACGACCTGCTCGGGGAGAGGAGCAAGGGTGGCTAGTGCACGATGGACAGCGCTCGCCCTGGTCGTGGCGCTCGCAGCGGGCGTCGCGGGTTGCGGCAGCAGCGGCACGCAGGGCACCGACGTGAAGAAGGTCGCGTTCGTCGCGCCCTACAGAGACAACGAACCCGACTGGACCGTGCAGGCCCAGGAAGTCGTCTCGGAATGGGTGAGGAAGGGCCGCGTCAGAGTCGACACGGTCGATGCCTCGCAGACGAGCGACATCAGGGGCGTCTTCGAACAGGTCTCCCACGAAGGCAACCAGCTCGTCATCGCCCACGACAGCCGCTACGCGGACGCTGCCGAAGCAGCCGCCGAGAAGACGAGGGTCCCCGAGCTCGTGTGGGGCGAACGGACCGACGCGCCCAAGGGGCTCGTCGGCGAAATCACCATGCCCGACGCCAGCGCGGGCGCCTACATGGCCGGTCTCGTCACCGCCAAGGCCGCCTACGCGAGAAGACTCGGGATCGTCGTGATCGCGGACGGCTCCACGTGGGACACCGCGACCTGGAACAGGATGGCGGGCGCCTTCATCGCCGGCGCGCGCAGCATCGACCCGAGGGAGAAGTTCTATTACACGCAGGTCGGCGAAGACGGCACGGCGACCGTCCAGGACGTGCACGACGCCACGAGAAGGCAGATCGGGGAAGGCGCCCAGATGGTCTTCGCGCTCGGAGGCGCGGCGACCGTCGGCGCGCTCAGAGCGCTCACCGAGGCGGGCGGCGAGGACCAGTACGTCGGCGTGATAGGCGACAAGGCCAGCTTCAACACCGACAACAACGTCCTCGTGTCGGTGATGATCGACACGAGACCCGTCTTCGAACAGGCGCTGCGCGACGTCAGAACCGGCAGGTTCGGCGAGCATCCCTACAAGCTGACGCTCGCGAACAGAGGGATCTGGCTGTACCAGACCGGCCGCACTCCCGCCGACGCCTACGAAGCCGGGATCAGAGCCGGCCCGAAGGTCGTGAGCGGCAGAATCAAGGTGCCGGACACGCCGACCAGAGAATCCGTCGACGCGCTGCTCGCCGGCGAAACGCCGGAAGGCTGATCGCGTCGCCGCTAGCGCGGTGCCGGTTCGCCGGCACCGCGCGCGGCGCTGTCGGCGGCGCCCCCCGCACCGACCGGTGCGGTGGCGGCCGCCGCGCCCTCGCGCTCGATCACGGCCCGCATCTCCGTCTCGACGCCGGGGACCTCTCTGCGCCCCTGGCGGTCGATCGCAGCCGCGAGCGGGCCGCGCAGCAGCAACAGCGCGCGCACCCAGCGCGGCACCGTCACGTGGCGCGAGCGCCGCTCGATGCCCTGCGCGACCGCCGTTGCGACGTCCGACAGCGGGTACGTCTTGCCGACCGGGCCGCTCATGCGCCTGCGCATCGAGCCGATGCCCGGACGCGCGTCGGCGCCCCGCACCATGTCCGTGTCGATCCACGAGAAGTAGGCGACGCCGACGTCGACGCCGAGGTGCGCGACCTCCGTGCGCAGGCAGTCGGCGAACGCCTCGACGCCGGCCTTGCTGGCGCAGTACGCGGACATGAACGGCGCGTGCGCGATCGCCGCGACGGAGGCGATCTGCAGCACGTAGCCGCGCCGCTCGATCACATGCGGGAGGGCCGCGCGCACGGTGCGCCAGCTGCCGAGCAGGTTGACCTCGACGACGCGCTCCCACGCGGCCGGGTCGATCGTGCGCACCGAGCCGCCGGTCGCGATGCCGGCGTTGGCGATCACGACGTCGATCCCGCCGAAGCGCTCGACGGCGCCCTGCACCGCCGCCTCGATCGCCGCGGCGTCGGTGACGTCCGCCTCGAACCAGGCGGCATCGGGGCCGCAGGCGGCGGCGACCTGCGCGAGCTCGTCGGGCTCGAGGCCCACGAGCGCGACCTTGGCGCCGGCGGCGGCGAGCTGCTTGGCGGCGGCGGCGCCGATGCCGCGCGCCGCGCCGGTGACGAAGACGACCTGACCGGAGACGGGGCGTGTGGAGGAGGGCATGTTTCGGACGCTACCCATCCAGCAGGTCCGCGAGCGCCGCCAGTGCCTGTGCGAGCACGGCTGGCGCGTCCGCGCTCGCGTCCAGCGTGCGGATCCGCTCCGGCGCGGCGGCCGCCAGCTCGTCGTACGCGGCGGCGATGCGCGCGAAGAAGTCGTCGGCCTCGCGCTCGAGGCGGTCGGGCGCCTCGCCGCGGCCGTCCTGGCGCGCGCGGCCGAGCGCCGGGTCGATCCGCAGCAGCAGCGTGCGGTCGGGTCGCAGGCCGCCCGTCGCGAACGCGTTGATCGCGGCCACCGCCTCGATCCCGAGCGAGCGGCCGGCGCCCTGGTAGGCGAGCGAGGAGTCGACGAAGCGGTCGAGCAGGATCCAGCGCCCGGCAGCGAGCGCGGGCGCGAGCGCCTCCTCCACGAGCTGGGCGCGCGCGGCCGCGTACAGCAGCGCCTCGGCGCGCGGCGCGACGTGCAGCTCGGGGTCTTTCACAAGCGTGCGGATGCGCTCGGCGGCGGCGACGCCGCCTGGCTCGCGCAGCAGCTCGGCATCGACGCCGCGGGCGCGGAGCACGTCGAGCAGGCCGCGCGCGAGGGTCGTCTTGCCGGCCCCGTCGAGCCCCTCGATCGTGATCAGCCGGCCGTGCATGGCGGCCGCGACGATACCGGCGCCCGCGGGCGATACCCTCGCCGCGATGCCCGACCTGCCCGGCACCGAGCACCACCCGCACGCGCGCGCGACGCTCGGCGCGGCGCTGGCGCCAGGCGGGCGCGCCTCCCACGCCTACCTCTTCCACGGGCCCGCGGGCAGCGGCAAGCGCACGGCGGCGCGCGCGTTCGCGGCGGCGCTGCTGAGCGAGGGCGCGGCCGACCCGGCCAATGCGCGCATGCGCGTCGGGCACGGCACGCACCCGGACCTCACGTGGGTCGTCCCGAGCGGCGCGCACGAGATGCTCGTCGGCGACGTCGAGCCGGTGATCGGCGGGGCCGCGATGACGCCGTTCGAGGCGGCGCGGCGCGTGTTCGTGCTGGAGCGGGCGGATGCGCTGATCGAGCAGGCGGCCAACAAGCTGCTGAAGACGCTGGAGGAGCCGGCGCCGTTCGTGCACCTGATCCTGCTGACGGACGCCGTGAGCGAGGTGCTGCCGACGATCCGCTCGCGCTGCCAGCTCGTGCGCTTCGACGCGCTGCCGCCGGCCGAGCTGGCCGAGCGGATCGGCCGCCGCGGCGTGCCGCCCGAGCAGGCGGCCGCGTGCGCGCGGCTCGCGCTCGGCGACGGCGAGCGCGCGCTGGAGCTGGCGCTCGGCGACGGGCCGGCGCTGCGCGCGGGCGGCGAGGCGTTCGCGCGCGCGGCGCTCGCCGGGCGGGTCGGTCCCGAGGCGCCCTGGCGCGGGCTGCTGGAGCTGCGCGGCAGGCGCGGCGAGGCCGCCGTCGCGGAGGTTCGCGCGCGGCTCCAGGAGGAGCTGGAGCTCGTCCCCAAGAGAGAGCGCAAGCGCGTCGAGAACGAGTACGAGCAGCGGATCCGGCGCACGAGACGCCGTGTGGAGACGGACGCGCTCGACCTCGGCCTGCAGCTGTCGAGCCTGTGGCTGCGCGACGTCGCCTGCGTCGCGTGGGGCGCGGACGACCTCGTCCACCACGTCGATCGCGCCGCTGCTGTGGCGGAGGACGCGGCCGGGCGCGATCCGCAGAAGCTGCGTGCCGGCGTCGAGCTGGTGGAGGACACCCGCCGGCGCCTGCGCAGCAACGTGACCGAGGAGCTGGCGCTGGAGACGCTTGCTTACCGGCTGGAAGCCGCCCTGGCCTGATGCGTCGGCTCGGCCTGCTGTTCGTCCGCTACGGCATCCCGCTCGCGATGGCGATCGCAGGAATCGTCTGCCTCGTCGTCGGCGGCGACGCGGCGGGCTCCGGCGTCGTGCTGATCGGCTCGGCCGGCATCGTGCTGCTGATCAACGTGCTGTTCCGCCTCAGCCTCGCGAGCAACAGCGAGCGCGAGCAGGAGGAGCGGGCGCGGGAGCGGTTCGAGCGAAGCGGGCGCTGGCCCGACGAGTAGCTGATACAAACCGCATCAGAGTGTCACAGCGAACGGTCGAGGACGAGGCGCTGCTGGACGCCACGCAGGCGTGCGTGCTGGCGGTCGGCGTGCGCCGCACGACGATGACGGACGTCGCGCGCCGCGCCGGCGTGAGCCGCATGACGCTCTACCGCCGCTACGCCGACGTGACGTCGCTGATGCAGGCGCTGATGACGCGCGAGTTCACGCAGATCCTCGACGACGTGCAGCGCGAGATGGACGGCGGGCGCAGCGTGCGCGAGCGGCTCGTCACCGCGATGGTCGAAGGCGTCGACCGCCTCACGCGCCACCCGCTGTTCCTGCGCATCGTCGACGTCGACCCGGAGCTGCTGCTGCCCTACATCACGACGCGCCGCGGCGCCTTCCAGCGCGCGGCCGTCGAGGTGTTCGCGGCGCGGCTGGCCGACGGCGTCGCGGAGGGCTCGGTCGCGGTCGCGGACCCGCACGCCGCCGCGCGCACGATCGAGCTCACGCTGCGCGGCTTCGCGTTCCAGACGCTTGCGCCGGGCGCGGAGCGCGAGCGCGCGCAGGAGCTCGACGAGCTGCGCCGGATGCTCGACTCCTACCTCGCGCCATGACCGCCCCCGCGCCGCGCATGCGCTGGTGGGGCTGGGGCGAGGACGGCCGCGACGCGCCGCTGTCGCCGGGCGCGCAGGCGCTGCTGGCGGCCGAGCTCGGCACGCTGCCGAGCGCGCGCCGCGACCCCGTCGCGCTCGAGGACGTGCGGCTGTCCGAGCCGGCGCTGCCGGCGGGCGCGCATGAGCGGCTCGTCGAGCTGGTCGGCGACGAGCACGTGCGCGACGACCGTCTCGCGCGCGTCTCGCATGCCGCCGGCCGCGGCTACCACGACCTCGTGCGGCTGCGCGCGGGCGACGCGTCCGGGGCGCCCGACGCGGTCGTCTACCCGGCCGACGCGTCCGAGGCGGCCGCAGTGCTGCGCGCCTGCGCCGAGCTCGGCGTCGCGGTCGTGCCGTGGGGCGGCGGCACGAGCGTCGTCGGCGGCGTGGAGCCGCTGCGCGGTTCTTTCCCCGCCGTCATCGCGCTCGACCTCGCGCGCATGGACCGGCTGCTCGCGGTCGATCCGGTCTCGCTCACCGTCACCGTGCAGCCCGGCATCGCGGGTCCGGCGCTGGAGGAGGCGCTCGCCGAGCACGCCCTGACGCTCGGCCACTTCCCCCAGTCGTTCGAGTTCTCGACCGTCGGCGGCTGGGTCGCGACGCGCTCCGCCGGGCAGGCGTCGACCGGCTACGGGCGCATCGACGCGCTCGTCGTGGCGCTGCGCGTCGCGACGCCGAGCGGCGAGCTCGCCGTGCGCCCGGTGCCTGCGAGCGCGGCGGGGCCGAGCCTGCGCGAGCTGCTGGTCGGCTCGGAGGGAACGCTCGGCGTGATCGTCGAGGTCGTGCTGCGCGTGAGAGCGCGGCCGACCGTACGCCGCTACGAGGCGTTCTCGCTGCCGACCTATGCCGCGGGCGTCGACGCCTTTCGCGCGCTGGCGCAGGCCGGCGAGGCACCCGACGTGATGCGCCTGTCGGACCCGGTCGAGACGCGCGTCTCGCTCGCGCTCGCAGACGGCGGATTCGCGACGCGCGCGCTCGGCGCCTACCTGCGCGCGCGCGGCCACCGCGACGGCTGCCTGACGATCGTCGGCTGGGGCGTCACCTCGGAAGCGGAGCTGCGGCGCCGCCGGACGGCGGCCGCCCGCGGGCTGCGCGCGCACGGCGCGGTCGCGCTCGGCACGCCGGTCGGGCATGCGTGGGAGCACGGGCGCTTCCATGCGCCGTACCTGCGCGACGAGCTGCTCGCGCTCGGCGTGATGGTCGAGACGCTCGAGACCGCGACGACGTGGGACCGGCTGCTGGAGCTCCACGAGGCGGTCGCCGCCGCGCTCGACGGCGCGCTGCGCGGGCGCGGCACGCCGCCGGTCGTGTGGTGCCACGTCTCGCACGTCTACCGCGCGGGCGCGTCGCTGTACTTCACGTTCGTCGCGCGCCAGCAGGCGGGGGCCGAGCTGGCGCAGTGGCACGCCGCGAAGCGCGCCGCCTGCGAGGCGATCCTCGCGCACGGCGGAACGCTCACGCACCACCACGCGGTCGGGCGCGACCACGCGCCGTGGCTGCCCGCGGAGGTCGGCGAGCTGGGGATCGAGCTGCTGCGCGGCGCGAAGGCGACGCTCGACCCGGCCGGGATCATGAACCCCGGCAAGCTGATCGACCCGGCGGGAACCGATCCCGCCCGCCCGGCTGCCGGTTAGCTGCTCGCGGCCGCCGCGTCGACGAGCGCTTCGTCCGCCGCCGCGCGCGCGTCCTCGCGCCATTGCGGGACGAAGCCGAGGCGCGTGCGGCGGTCGAGCAGGTCCTCCGGCGTGAGCGCCAGCTCGTGCGTCGTCGCGAAGCGCAGCTGCGCGGCGAGGCCGCCGCCGGGGCGGTCCCACCCCGTGAGGCGGATGCGATGGGTGCTGCACGCGCCGGCGCCCGCGGCCGCGACCCGATCCAGCGCGTCCTGCGCCATGCGGCGCGCGGTCGTCAGCTTGCCGCCGACGACCGTCACGACCCCGTCGTGCGCGACGACCGCGTGGCGGCGCGAGAGGTCGGCCGTCGCGCTCGCGTCGTCGCTCGCCAGCAGCGGACGCAGCCCGGCGAAGCGGCCGACGACGTCCGCGCTCGTCGGCGTGCGCTCCAGCACGCGCCCGATCGAGGTCAGCAGGAACGTCTCCTCGTCGGCGTCGACGGTCGGCACGTCGGGGATCGGCCCCTCGTAGGGCGCGTCCGTGATCCCGATCATCACGAGCCCGTCGGCGCGCGGCACGGCGAACACGAAGCGCGTGCTCGACTCGGGCAGCGGCGCGTTGACGGCGGCGCGCGGTTCGCCGACGGCCGCCGCCGGCACCAGCACGTGCGAGCCCTTGCTCGGCCGCAGCCGCACCGCGCCGCCGGTCAGCTCGCCGGCCCACACGCCCGTCGCGTTGACGACGTGACGCGCGCGCAGCTCGAAGCCGCCGCCGTCGCCGTGCAGGTCGCGCACGCGCGCGCCGTCCCCGCGCAGCCGCTCGGCGGCGACGTACGTGAGGATCCGCGCGCCGTAGGCGGCGGCGGTGCGCGCGACGTCGAGCACGAGCCGCGCGTCGTCCTCGATCTGCGCGTCCCAGTGCAGCAGCGCGCCGCGCAGCTGGCGGTCGCTGAGGCCCGGCGCGAGGCGGCGCGCCTCCTCGGCGCTGACGCGGCGCAGCGACGGCAGGCGCCGGCGGCTCGTGCCGGCGGCGGCCCGCAGGCCGTCGCCGAGGCGGATGCCGACCTCGAGCTTGGCGCCGGTCGCGCGGTCGACCTGGCCGCCGAGCGGGATCAGGAAGGGGAGCGCGCGGATCAGGTGCGGCGCGCTGACGTCCATCAGGATCGCCCGCTCCCGCGCCGACTCCCACGCGACGCCGACGTCGCCGTGGGCGAGGTAGCGCAGCCCGCCGTGCGCGAGCTTCGAGGACCAGCGGCTGGTGCCCTGCGCGAGGTCGCCGCGCTCGACGAGCGCGACGCTCAGGCCGCGGGAGGCGGCGTCGAGCGCGCACCAGGCGCCGACGATCCCGCCGCCGACGACGAGCACGTCGACGGTCTCGCCATCCGCGAGCGCCGTCAGCTCGCGCGCGCGCCGCGCCGCGTTGAGCGCGTCCGAGCCTGCCGGCGCGGGAACGGCGCGGTCACGGCGAAGTGACACCATGCATCAAACTGTAACGCCAGGTCCCCCGCCTCCGCGCCGGTCCCGCGACGCCGCCGCACGCCGCCCCGCGCGCCTCGGCTACCATGTCCGCCGCGCCGACGTAGCTCAGCTGGTAGAGCACTTCACTCGTAATGAAGGGGTCCCCGGTTCGAGTCCGGGCGTCGGCTCTCCCCCGACCGTCGCATCGGCGCCATGCGACTAATACACTGCGCGCCGTGATCATCGGCAGAGACTTCGTATGGGCGCATCTCGCGAAGGCGGGCGGGGAGATGACGCACGCGATGTTCCAGGTCTTCCCGGAGCTGATCGAGTTCGCCGACCCGCCGCACACCGTCGAGCAGCACACGTCCTTCGACGATCGCGCGGAGCAGCTCGCCGGCAAGCAGCGCGTGCTGAACATCCGCCGCCTGCCCTCGTGGATGCTCAGCTTCCATGTCTGGAAGTCGATGATGGGCCTGCTCCCGGACTTCAGAACGTCGCCGATGCTGTCGCCGCACCAGATGGCCGACTCGAAGGTCGCGGACGCGTTCCTCGCGCGCTACCGCCCGCCGCAGGGCGGCATCGACGTGTGGCTTCGCACCGAACGCCTCATCGACGACTTCCTCGCGTTCGTCTCGCCGCGCATCGAGGTGACCGACGAGCGGCGCGAGGCCCTGCGGGCGCTGCCGCGCGTCAACGAGCTCGTCTACGACAAACGCGCCGACCACTGGTTCACGTCCGCCCACATCCGCTTGATGTACCTGCGCAATCCGCAGTGGACCGCGGTGGAGACGGCCGTGTACGGCGACACGCTCGCGTCCTGACGCGGGCGATCTCGCGCCCGCGCCGGCGCCGGCCGAACTACGAGATCAAGCCCGCCGCCGCCAGCACGATCACGAGCGCGCCGACGACGAGGCGGTAGACCACGAACAGTTCCAGGGTGTGGCGCGCGAGGTAGCGCAGCAGCCACGCGATCGAGGCGTAGCCGACGATGAACGCCAGCAGCGTCGCAAGCGCCGTCGCGCCGGCCGGCGCCGCGCCCTCGCCGCCGACGTGGCGCAGCTCGAACAGCCCCGACAGCACCACTGCCGGCACCGACAGCAGGAACGAGTAGCGCGCCGCCGCCGGGCGGTCGAGGCCGCGCCACAGCCCGGCGGAGATCGTCGCGCCCGAGCGCGAGACGCCCGGCACCAGCGCGAGCGCCTGCGCGCAGCCGATGAACGCGCCGTCGCGCGCGTCGAGCGTGCCGAGCTCGCGCTCGCGCCTGGCGGTGCGGTCGACCGCCGCCATCGCCAGGCCGAACACGATCAGCGCCGCGCCGATCAGGTACAGGTTGCGGAACTCGTTCTCGATCGGGTCCTTGAACGCGAGCCCGAGGACGGCGATCGGCGCGGTGCCGAGGATGATGTACCAGCCGAGCCGCGACTCGAGCGTGCGGCGCTCGTCGGGGTTCCTCAGCCCCGCCAGCCACGCGCGCGCGATGTTCCACAGGTCGCGGCGGAAGTACAGCAGCACGGCCGCCATCGTCCCCAGCTGCACGACCGCGGTGAAGGCGGCGCCCGGGTCGTCCCAGCCGCACAGCGCCGGCACGATCCGCAGGTGCGCGGTGGAGGAGATCGGGAGGAACTCGGTGAGGCCCTGGACGACCCCCTCGACGATGGCTTGCAGCGCGTTCACGCGGCGCCGAAGGCTACTGCGCGCGCCAGCCGCACCCCCAGCCGGCTGTGGCGGCGGCCCACGTCGGCGGTCGCCGCCGCGCGCGCGACCATCGCGCCCGTGCCGACGATCACCGTCGCCCGGCTCGCCCGCGTGATCGCCGTGTAGAGCATCTCGCGCCGCAGGAAGCGTCCGCCCGCGGACGGGTGCGCGACGACGATCGCGACCGGCAGCTCGATCCCCTGCCCGCGGTGCACCGAGCAGGCGTACGCGAGCCGCAGGTTGCCGACCTCCGCCGGGGGGATCTCGATCACCGCGCCGGCGTCGGTCGCGACGAGCACGCCGCCCGAGCCGTCCTCGTCGTCGCCGTCGAGCGCCTCCAGCAGCCGCAGCAGCGTGCCGTTCATGATCCCCAGCTCGTGCAGGTTGCGCCCGACGAGCATCAACTTGTCGCCGATCCGCAGCCGCCCGTTGCCGATCGGCGTGCCGTCCGGGTTGAGCGCCGCGCGCAGCGCGTCGTTGAGCGCGTCGATTCCCAGCTCGCCGCGGTAGACCGGCGCGAACACCTGCACGTCGATCACCGGATCGACGCCGTAGTGCTCGGGCAGCCGCCGGCTCACGAGGCCGGCGATCTCCTCGCGCGCCGCGACGGGGCTGCCGCGCTCGATCAGGAACAGGTCCTGACGCATCCCGTCCGTGCGCGTGAACGACGGCGGACGCCCCTCCCGGATCGCGTGCGCGCCCTGCACGATCATCGAGCCGGCCGCCTGGCGGAAGATGTGCTGCAGGTGCGCCGTCGGCACGAGCCCGCTCGCGACCAGCTCCGCGAACGGCTTGCCGGCGCCGACCGGGGCGAGCTGGTCGGCGTCGCCGACGAGCACGACATGCGTCTGCGGCCCGACCGCGCGCAGCAGCGTGACGAGCAGCTCCAGGTTCGCCATCGACGTCTCGTCGACGACCAGCAGGTCGCACCGCAGCGGGTCGTCCTCGTCGAGCGTCGGGCCCTCGCCGGGGATCCAGCCCAGCGCCGCATGCACCGTCGAGGCCTCGAGTCCGGTCGCCTCGCGCATGCGCAGCGCGGCCCGCCCGGTCGGCGCGACGAGGACCAGCGACGCGCGCTGCTGCGCCGCGATCGCGCCGATCAGCCGGATCGACGCGGTCTTGCCGGTGCCCGGACCGCCGGTCACGAGCGAGAAGCGGTGCGCGAATGCGCCGCGCACGCCGGCCCATTGCTCCGCGGCCGGCTCGAACTCGGCGTCGTCCGGCGGGGCGCCGGGCGCGTGCAGCTTTGCGGACGGCTCGTCGGCCAGCAGCGCATGCACGCGCTCGGCCAGCTCGCGCTCGAGCGCCGCGGTCTCCGCGCGGTAGACCCACTCCTCGTCGAGCTCCAGGTCTTCCGCGTCCACCATCGCGCGGAGCAGCTCCGGCGCCGGAGCGCCGGCGCCGAGCAGCTCGCCGGCGTCGGCGCGCAGCTTGCCCTCCGGCATGCACGTCGAGCCGTCGCGCTCGGCCTCGGCCAGCACGTGCAGGATCGCGGCGCGCGCTCGTGCGGGCGACGCGGCCGGCACGCCGATGCCTCTCGCGATCGCGTCCGCCGTGGCGAAGCCGACGCCGAACACCGCCGTCAGCTCGTAGGGCCGCTCGGCCACGACGCGGTAGGCGCGGTCGCCGTAGTGCTTGTGGATGCGCGCCGCCAGGTGCGCGAGCCCGTGCGGGGCGAGCAGCAGGTGCAGCCCGCGCGTGGCGCGCAGCGCGTCCCACGAGCGCGCCGCCTCGGCCGCGCGCACCGCCGACAGGCCGGCGCGTCCGAAGGCGGCGCGCGGGTCGGCGTCGATCGCGTTCAGGACGTCCGCGCCGTGCGCCGCGTACAGCGTCGCGGCGCGTCTCGCGCCGACGTGACGGACTCTCCGCAGGTAGGCGACCAGCGCCGCCTCGTCGGAGGGCGCGAGCGGATGCGCCTCGCGCACGCGCACCTGCGGCCCGTAGCGCGGGTCCACCACCCAGGTGCCGGTGACGGCGACGCGCTCGCGCTCCTCCAGATGCGCGATCGGGCCGACGAGCACGACGTGCTGTCCGTCCGCCTCTCCGTCGAGCACGGCGAAGCCGCTCTCCTCGTTCGCGAAGCGCCGCCCGCGTACGACGACCTCCGCGGCGAACGGCGTGCCCTCCGCGGGGGCGTCAGGCAAGGGCCGGCGCGGGGGGCGCGGTCTCGTCGGCCGGCCGGTGACCGAGCTCGCGCGAGATCTCCTGAACGTGCGAGCGCACGAGCTCGCCCAGCTCGCCGAGATCGTTGCGCAGCAGCCGCGCGGTCGGACCCGAGACGCTCACCGCCGCGACCACCTCGCCGTCGGCGCCGAAGATCGGCGCGGCGACGCACGCGACGCCCTCCTCGTACTCCTCGCGGTCGAGCGCGTACCCGCGCGTGCGCGCCCGCCGCAGCTCGACCTCCAGCTCGGCCGCGGTCGTGAGCGTATGCGGCGTCAACGCGACGAACGGCGCCCGCGCCGTGAAGGCGGCGACCAGCGCCTCCGGCTGGTAGGCGAGCATCACCTTGCCGGCGCCGCACGCGTGCGCCGGCACGCGCCGGCCGATCTCGGTGAGCATCCGCACCGCGTGCGCGCTCTCCGCCTGGTCGACGTAGACGACGGTGTGGCGGTCGAGCACGCACAGGTTCGTCGTCTCGTTCGTCGCATCGCGAATCGCGACGAGATGCGGGCGCACGGCGGTGCGCAGCCGCTCGGTGCGGTGCTCGGGCCCGCCCGCCAGCTCGACGACCTTCATGCTGAGGCGGTAGCGGCTCGTCTGCGGGTCCTGCACGACGTAGCCGCACTCGATCAGCGTCGCCAGCAGCCGGTGCGTGGTGCTCGGCTGCAGGCCCGTGCGATGCGCGAGCTCGACGAGGCCCGCCTCGTCGGCCGCCGCGACGGCCTCCAACAGCTCGAAGCTGCGCACCACGGACTGCACGACAGTGGGGTGCTTGGCGCTTGTCGGCATCGCTTGTCTCTCCGGCCCGTGATATCACAGGCATTTCCATGATACGGAATACATCCAGCCCGCCGGTCGTCGGCGTCATCGGCCTCGGGATCATGGGCGAGCCGATGGCGCGCAACCTGCTGCGCGCCGGCTTCCCGCTGGTCGTCTGGAATCGGACCGCGGCCCGCGGCGACGCGCTCGTCGCGGAGGGCGCGCAGCGCGCCGGCTCCCCGCGCGAGCTGGCCGAGCAGGCGGCGATCGCGATCACGATGCTGTCGGACTCGCCTGACGTCGCCGAGATCTACCGGCGCGAGGACGGGGTGCTCGCCGGTGCCGGCGCCGGCGACGTGCTGGTCGACATGAGCACGATCGCGCCGCGCGTGGCGCGCGAGCTCGCCGCCGAGGCGGCCGCCTGCGGCGCCGCGATGCTCGACGCGCCTGTCAGCGGCGGCGACGTCGGCGCGATCGAGGGCACGCTCTCGATCATGGTCGGCGGCGACGCCGGCGCGCTCGCGCGGGCCCGCCCGGCATTGGAGGTGCTCGGCGCGCGCATCACGCACGCGGGCGGCAACGGCGCGGGCCAGGTCGTCAAGGCCTGCAACCAGATCGTCGTCGGGCTCACGCTGGAGGCGCTCGGCGAGGCGCTCGTGCTCGGCTCCAAGGCGGGCGTCGATCCGCGTGCGATCGTCGAGGCGCTCGGCGGCGGTCTCGCCGCCAGCCGCGTGCTGGAGGTGCGCGGGGGGAAGCTGCTCGCGCGGGACTTCACCCCCGGCTTCAAGCTCGACCTGCACGCGAAGGATCTCGCGATCGTGCTCGAGACCGCTCGCGAGCTCGGCACGCCGCTGCCGGGAGCCGCGCTCGTGGCCGAGCTGTTCTCGGCCGAGCAGGGACGCGGTCGCGGGGAGGCCGACAACTCGACGGTCGTGCGGGCGCTCGAGGCGCTCGCCGGCCATGAAATTCCCAGGGTCCCCTAGCGCGCCGACGTGCCTCGTTCGGCCATGCGTCCAGGGTGGCGAGTTGGCGCATTCGTGTTCTTCGCGAAGATGAACAATGAACGTTCCGGGGGCTTCTCGATTCGGCGCGATTCCGGGGCGCGGCGTTTGTCTGATCAATCAAATTAAGCGCTTGACGTGGCGTGCCGGCCGCGTTAGCGTGCCCCTCGCGATCGGCTGATAGCCGCCGCAACGGAGGGGGAACGCACCGCCGCCATCTCAAGGTGGCAGCGCGTTCGAGACAAGTTGTTCGCTATTCCGAAAGTTAAGCTCGAGATCGGGAGGCTCGTTGCTGCACGCATACGATCAATCGCAGTTCGTTGCGGCAGCCGACCACACGATCTCTCCATACCTGCCGGATTGTGATCGCCGTGTGCGCCGGCGCGCGTCCTCCGTCCTCCTGCACGGGGCGGACGAGCGCGACGGAGGCATCAACACGCCAGCGCATGGAGGCGCGACGCATCACGACCGGCAGCACAAGGCGACGCGCCTGCGCGCGCACCGTGGCGATGGGATGTGGACCCGGAGCCGTCGAGATCGGGGGATGCTCGACGACTTCTACCCCGGGACCTCCGTCACGCTTGCGCAGCCGACGGGCAGCGCCGCCAGCCGCCACTAGAGCCGCCTCGGCGGATCTATGGCCCTCGGCGGTCGGCGTGTGGGGGACACGCCGGCCGCCGACCCTTTGCCCGCGTTTGCCTCGCCGCGCCTGGCGGCGTCATCGGGGTTCGCCGTACGCATGTACGGCTTCACCCCTGCTTCCTTGCCAGGCACGACGATGCTTCCGCGGCCAAAGGGTCGCGACCCTTTGCTGGCAACCCTCGGCGCTTTCCGCTCGGGTGCCGCCGCGGCTTGCGCCTCGGGTTCAGACCTTGAACAGGTCCAGGAACTCGGCCGCGAGCGTGGGTGCACCCGACACCTGGAGGTTGGCGGGCGACCGTTCGGGGCTCAGCGCCTTGACCCAGGCGGCCTGGGTCCCGCTCATGCGCGCGTCGGCGTTGGGCGTGTCGCGGCGCTCGATGCGGGCGCGGCCGTCCTCGCGGACGAACGTGTAGTGCTCCGGTCCGTCGTCGTCGCCGTCGACGATCTCAAGCGCGAGACGACCGTCGGCGCTCGTGACCGCGCGCGGCAGCAGCGGTGCGAGTCGGAAGCAGGCGCCGACGTCGATCCACTCGTCCTCGCGCGGCTTCGACCACTGCGTGCGCAGCTCCCAGCGGGCGAGCTCGCCGATCGCGTCGCCGAGTGCGCGGCCTTGCTCGGTCAGCTCGAGGTCGACGCGCGGCGGCAGCGAGCGACGGCGCCGCCGCGTGATCAGCCCCGCGTCCGCCATCCGCGACAGGCGCGCCTCGAGCGCTCCGGCGGAGACGCCCGGAAGCCAGCGGCGCAGCGCCTCCAGGCGCAGCGGTCCCGACGCGAGATCGCGCACGATCACCATCACCCAGCGGTCGCCGACGACGCTCAGCGCACGCGCATCCGGCGCCCACTGCCGGCGCGGCTTCGCACCACCTTGCTCTGCTCCCGGCATGTATTTCCCCCGGCCGTTGGACAGCCAGCCCCAGCTCTCTGCAACAGGGAACATACGAATTCCCCGATCCCAGCGTGACCATACCAAAATCCGGGATCACGGATATTCAGTTCAGGCCGCGAAGATGAGCCGGATTTGGGGCGATCAGGTGAGCTCGGCTTCGACGCTCGCGTCGCGCATCGCGACGCGGCCATGCTCGACGGCCACCGCGCGGCGTCCGGCGAGCAGCTCGGCCAGCTCGGCGCCGACGAGCTCGCGCCGCCAACCGCCGAGCGCGCGCACGTCCGGCTCCGAATCGCCGCGGCGCGCCGCGATCACGATCCGCTCCAGCTCGGCACGGGAGGCGACCAGCTCGTACGCCAACCCCGCCTCGATCGCCCGCGCGCGGATCACCGACTCGATCAGCGCCACGAGCGGCGCGTCGCCCGGCTCCGAGCCGGGTCCGCGCGCTTCGCGCGGGATCGGCTCGGCTGCGCGCCCGCGCTCGACGGCCTCGATCAGCTCCGCGCCGCGGCGCTTGAGGTGGCCGCCGTGCAGTCCGCGGATCTGCTCGAGGTCGCCTGGCTGGCTCGGCTTGCGCTTGGCGATCTCGACGAGCGCCGCGTCGGGCAGGATCGTCCCGACCGGCTTGTCCTCCACGGCGGCGGTGCGCTCGCGCCAGGCGGCCAGCTCGCGCGCGACGGCGCGGGAGCGCGGGTCGAGCGAGGAGGCGCGCGGCAGGCGTTCGAAGGCCGTCTCCGGATCGCGCTCGTCGCTCGCCCCCTCCAGGCGCCTGCACTCCTCGCGGGCCCATTCCAAGCGCCCCTTCGCGTCGAGTCGCTCGTGCAGCGCGTCGCTCAGCTCGAGCAGGTGCAGCACGTCCTCGCGGGCGTAGGCCAGCTGCTCGGCCGTCAGCGGGCGCGCATCCCAGCGGGTGTAGCTCGCGCTCTTGGCGACGTGCAGTCTGAGCACGCCTCCGAGCAGGTTGCCGTAGCCGGTCTGCGCGCCCTGGCCGGCGAAGCCGGCGGCGACCTGCGTGTCGAAGACGCGCGTGACCTCGGTGCTCCAGACGCGCCGCAGCAGCGCGACGTCCTGGCGCGCCGCGTGCAGCACGATCTCGATCGCCGGGTCGGCGAGCACCTCCGCGAGCGGCGTCGGATCGAGCGCGTCGAGCGTGTCGAACAACGCGATCCGCCTCCCGTCCGGCGCGTCCGGATCGTCGGCCACCACCTGCACGAGGCACAGCAGCGCGCGGTAGCGGCCCTCCGACATGAACTCGGTGTCGATCCCGAGCCGGCCGCCGGCGCGTGCGAGCGCCGCGATCCGCGCGACCTCGTCCTGGCCTGCGAGCGTGGGGGCGGTCGATTCCTGCACCGCCGCGCATCATGACTCACAAGCGGCTCGGCGCGCGCACGCGCCGACCGTCGATTAACCAACCCCGTTGGTAGGATTTCGACGTGATCTTCTCCTCGAAGGCCGAGTACGGCGTCCGCCTGATGGTCGAGCTGGGGCGTCAGACGCCCGAGCAGCCGACCAGCCTGAAGGCGATCGCCGAGGCCGAGCGGCTGCCGCTCGCCTACCTCGAGCAGGTCGTCGCGCGGCTCAAGAGAGCGGGACTCGTGATGAGCGCGCGCGGTGCGCACGGCGGCTACTGGCTCGCCCGTCCGGCCGATCAGATCACGATGGACCAGGTCGTCCTGGCGCTCGAGGGAGCGATCGCCCCGATGGAGTGCTTCCTGTCGGAGACGACCGAGCGCGTGCTGTGCTCGCACGTCGGCGGCAACGCCGACGAGCACCAGCACTGCGCCACGAAGCTGCTGTGGATGCGCGTGCAAACCGGCATCGCCCGCTCGCTGCAGACGACGACGCTCGCGGAGCTGGTGGAGTTCTCCCGCCGCGAGCTGCCGGTCGCGCCGTCGGTCGCGACCGTTCCCGCCGCCATCCCGGCGGCTTGAACCTTTCCTCCCCCGAACCCCCCGTTAGGTGACCATGGCCGAGCTCGAGATCCGCAACCTCCACGTCCGCGCAGGCGAGAAGGAGATCCTCAAGGGTCTCGACCTCACCGTCGGCAAGGGTGAGATCCACGCGCTGATGGGCCCCAACGGCTCCGGCAAGTCGACGCTCGCGAACGTCGTGATGGGCCACCCGAACCTCGAGGTCACGGAGGGCCAGGTGATCTTCAAGGGCGAGGACATCACCGAGGCCGACACCGACGAGCGCGCCCGCATGGGCCTCTTCATGGCCTTCCAGTACCCCGTCGCCGTGCCGGGCGTGACGGTCACGAAGTACCTGCGCACGGTGCTCAACGCGCACCGCGAGTCGCGCGGGGAGGAGCCGATCTCGCTGAAGGACTTCCGCCAGACGGTCGAGGCCGCGATGAGACTGACGGAGGTGCCGAGAGAGTTCTCCGCGCGCTACCTCAACGAGGGCTTCTCCGGCGGCGAGAAGAAGCGCATGGAGATCCTCCAGCTGGCGCTGCAGAAGCCCGAGATGGCGATCCTCGACGAGACCGACTCCGGGCTCGACATCGACGCGCTGCGGATCGTCTCCAACGGCGTCAACGCCGTCGCCGGCGACCACATGGGCGTGCTGATCATCACCCACTACCAGCGCATCCTGCACCTCGTGCAGCCCAGCCACGTGCACGTGATGTACCAGGGCCGGATCGTCAAGGAGGGCGGCCCCGAGCTCGTCACGGTGCTGGAGGAGAAGGGCTACGGCTGGATCAAGCAGGAGGTCGAGGCGGCGGCGTGACCTCGCTCGCCGCCAGCTCGACCTTCGACGCCGCCGCCGTCGCGGCGCAGTTCCCGATCCTGCAGCGCGAGATCGACGGGCGTCCGCTCGTCTACCTCGACGCGGGCGCGACCGCGCAGAAGCCGGAGGCGGTGCTGCGCGTCCTCGACGAGTCCTACCGGCTGCACAACGCGAACATCCACCGCGGCGTCTACACGCTCGCGCAGGAGGCGACCGAGCGCTTCGAGGGCGCGCGCGAGCGGATCGCGCGCTTCATCGGCGCGCCGACCGCCGAGACGATCTTCACGAAGAACGTGACCGAGGCGATCAACCTCGTGGCGTACTCGTGGGGCCGCCAGCACGTCAGAGCCGGCGACACGATCGTGCTGACGCCGATGGAGCACCACGCCAACGTCGTCCCGTGGCAGCAGCTCGCCTTGGAGGTCGGCGCAAGACTCGCCTACGTCGAGCTGACCGACGACGGCCGGCTCGACATGGACTCGTTCGACGCGCTGCTGCAGCGCCAGCCGAAGCTCGTGGCCGTCGCCCACGTCTCGAACGTGCTCGGCACGCTGAACCCGGTCGAGACGATCGTCGCCAGAGCGCACGACGCCGGCGCGGTCGTGCTGGTCGACGGCGCGCAGGCGGTGCCGCACCTGCGCGTCGACGTGCGCGCGCTCGGCGCCGACTTCTACGGCTTCACCGGCCACAAGGTCTACGGGCCGACGGGCGTCGGCGTGCTGCACGGGCGGCGCGAGCTGCTGGAGGCGATGCCGCCGTTCCTGACGGGCGGCGACATGATCGCCTCGGTCGACTTCGAGCGCTCGACGTTCGCCGGCATCCCGCACAAGTTCGAGGCGGGCACCTCGCCCTACGTCGAGGCGACCGGGCTCGGCGCCGCGGTCGAATGGCTCGACGCGCTCGGGCTCGACGCGGTGCACGCGCACGAGCAGGCGCTCGTCGCCTACGCGCTCGACGCGCTCGCCGAGGTGCCGGGGCTGACGGTCTACGGCCCGGCGGCCGAGCACCGCGGCTCGCTCGTCTCGTTCGTGCTCGACGGCGTGCACCCGCACGACGTCGCGGAGCTGCTCAACCGCCGCAACGTCTGCGTCCGCGCGGGCCACCACTGCGCGCAGCCGCTGATGCGGCACCTCGGCGTGGCGGCGACGACGCGCGCCAGCTTCGCGGCGCACACGACGCGTGCTGACATCGATGCGCTCGTCGACGGGCTGCACGACGTCCGTCGCGTGTTCCGGCTGTGACCGTCGGCGGGGCCGCGGACGGCGACCCTCGCCGTACACTGTTCGCACCCGCTCAGGACACTTCGAACTACTTTACTTCTGCCCAACGTCGCTCTAGCATTCGCGGTGGTTAGGCGGGGGCGTGCCAAGCACGCGGTTCCTGCTCGACCTGCCGCCCATTGACTTGCTCGCGGGGACGCGAGCGAAAACAGCGGCGAACCGGCGAGGGCCGTCGCGACCACGGCCCTCGCCGCATTTAACGGGTGCTTCAGCGCAGGCTCGCGGCAGTCTGCTCGAGCAGGTCGAGCGCGTCCTGCAAGCCGTCCTCCATCCCGGACGCGATGTGCATGTCGCGGGCCGTCTTGCTGGCGTGGTGCACGAGGATCGTGAGACGCGTGCGGCCATCCCGCTCGTCGAGCGTCATCGTGTTGACGGCCGCGCCGGCCTCGGGCGCGCCCTCGAAGACTTCCGTCGAGACGATCCGCTCGTAGGGCACGACCTCGCGGTACTCGCCGTGGAAGGCGACCTCGAAGCCGCCGTTGGCGGCGGTCATCGCGTAGCGCCAGCTGCCGCCGGGCCGCAGGTCGATCTCCGCGACCGTCATCTCGCCCCGTCCGGCGTGCCACCAGCGTCGCACGAGCTCGGGCGTCGTGAACGCCTGCCACACGAGCTCCTTCGGGGCGTCGAACTCGCGCTCGATCAGGATCTGATCGTCGGCCGGAAGCGTGACCGTCGCCGTGTGCGTGTCCATCATGGTGCTGCTCCTTCTCGTTTGAGGTCGTCGAGGACGTCGTCGAGCGCGTCGAAGCGGTCGGACCACAGCTGCTCGTAGTCGCGGATCCAGTCGTGAACGGGCCTCAGCGCCGGACCGTTGACGCGGTAGAGCCGCTGGCGGCCCAGCTCGCGGACCGAGACCGCGCCGACTTCCCGCAGCACCCGCAGGTGCTTGGAGACCTGCGGCTGGGCGAGGCCGACCGCGTCGACGAGCTCCCCGACCGGCCGCTCGCCGGCGGCGAGCGCGTCGAGGATCGCGCGCCGCCGGGGCTCCGCGATCGCGTTGAACACGTCTGTCGTCGTCGCCGCGCGTGCCATGGGAGGAGCAATATATTCCTATATGAGCATGTGTCAAGCCGCCGGATTTCCTGGCGCGCGACTAGGGTGTAGAGGGCGATGGACGACCTCTACCGCGAGTACATCCTCGAGCACTACAAGCGGCCCCACAACTGGTCGCCGCCGCACGACGAGCTGCCCGCGCCCGACCTCGAGTTCGAGGACAACAACCCGCTCTGCGGCGATCAGCTGAAGGTGCAGATCGCGCTCGACGACGAGCGCCGCGTCGCCGACCTGCGCTTCTCCGGCAACGGCTGCGCGATCTCGCAGGCCGCCGCCTCGATGGCCTCGGACGAGGTCAAGGGGATGCCGGTCGACCAGCTGCTCGCGCTCGACAAGTCCTTCATCCTCGAGCTGCTCGGGATCGACATCTCCGCCACGCGCATGAAGTGCGCGCTGCTGAGCCTCAAGGTGCTCAAGAGCGCCGCGCTCGGCGGCGCCGCGGAGTGGCCGGACGCCGAAGAGGCGGCATAGGCCGCTACACTCCTCAGCGTAAATCCGATCCCCGCACTAGGACTTATTGCCTTGCCCGAGACGATCGACGTGTGCCCCGTCAGCGACCTGCCGCCCGGCGCGATGCGCCTGGTCGCGTGGGAGGACGTCGAGATCGGCGTCTTCAACGTCGACGGCGCGTACTACGCGATCGAGGACCGCTGCTCGCACGACGACGGGCCGCTCGCGGAGGGGGAGCTGGACCAGGCGACCTGCACGGTCGAGTGCCCGCGCCACGGCGCGCGCTTCGACCTCAAGACGGGGAAGCCGCTGACGCTGCCGGCCTACGAGCCGGTCGACGTCTTTCCCGTGGTCGTCGACGACGATCTGATCAAGCTGGAGGTGGACTGACATGGCCACGCCCGAGGTCATCGCCGAGCAGGAGAGCCTGAAGGGGATCAACGCCGACTACACCGAGCGCTTCGGCTTCCACGACGCCGAGAACTACCTCTACAAGGCGCCGAAGGGGATCAACCGCGAGATCGTCGAGAAGATCTCCGAGTTCAAGGGCGAGCCGCAGTGGATGCGCGACTTCCGCCTCAAGGCGCTCGACCACTTCTTCGCGCACCCGATGCCGAGATGGGGCTCGCCGATGCTCGGCGGCGTCGACTTCGACGACATCCACTACTTCGTGCGCGCGTCCGAGCGCGCCGAGCGCTCGTGGGACGACGTGCCCGACGACGTCAAGAGAACGTTCGACCGCCTCGGCATCCCGGAGGCCGAGCGCAGATTCCTCGCCGGCGTCGGCGCCCAGTACGAGTCGGAGGTCGTCTACCACCAGATCCGCGAGGACCTCGAGCAGCAGGGCGTGATCTTCGTCGACATGGACACCGGCCTGCGCGAGCACGAGCAGCTGGTGCGCGAGTACTTCGCCACGATCATCCCGGCCAACGACAACAAGCTCGCCGCGCTCAACAGCGCCGTGTGGTCGGGCGGCTCGTTCGTCTACGTGCCGCCGGGCGTCGAGGTCGAGATGCCGCTGCAGGCCTACTTCCGCATCAACACGGAGAACATGGGCCAGTTCGAGCGCACGCTGATCATCGCCGACGAGGGCTCCTACGTGCACTACGTCGAGGGCTGCACCGCGCCGACGTACTCCTCGGACTCGCTGCACTCGGCCGTCGTCGAGCTGATCGCCAAGCCGGGCGCGCGGATCCGCTACACGACCGTCCAGAACTGGTCGCAGAACGTCTACAACCTCGTCACCAAGCGGGCGGTCGCCGAGCGCGACGCGACCGTCGAGTGGGTCGACTGCAACCTCGGCTCGAAGCTGACGATGAAGTACCCGTCCGTCTACCTGACGGGCGAGCGCGCGCACGGCGAGATCCTCTCGATCGCGTTCGCCGGCGCCGGCCAGCACCAGGACGCCGGCGGCAAGATCATCCACGCCGCGCCGAACACGACCTCGAACATCTTCTCCAAGTCGATCTCCAAGGACGGCGGGCGCGGCTCCTACCGCGGCCTGCTCGAGGTCGCCAGAGGCGCGCACGGGTCGCGCTCGAAGGTCGTCTGCGACGCGCTGCTGCTCGACGAGAGATCGCGCTCGGACACCTACCCGACGATCCGCATCGGCGAGGACGACGTCGACGTCGGCCACGAGGCGACCGTCTCGAAGATCGGCGAGGAGCAGCTGTTCTACCTCCAGTCGCACGGGATCCCCGAGGAGGAGGCGTCGAAGCTGATCGTCAACGGCTTCATCGAGCCGATCACGAAGGAGCTCCCGATGGAGTACGCGGTCGAGATGAACCGCCTGATCGAGCTGCAGATGGAGGGTTCCATTGGCTAGCGCGACGATCGAGCAGCCGAGTTGGCTGGCGGCGCGCCGTGAGCGCGCCGCAGCTTTGTCCGCCTCGCTCGACCTGCCGCAGTACAAGGGCAGAGCGGGGTGGGAGTTCACGGACATCTCGGCCCTTGATCTGGCCGCTTACTCGCCGGCGAGTGCGGGCGATGCGGGTGCATTGGAGCGGGCGGAGGCGCTGTTCCAGGGCTTGGAGGCGCCGTATGTGCTGACGCAGGTCGATGCCTCGACGGTCGCGGTGCCGGAGGACCTGCCGGCGGGCGTGACGGTGTGCTCGCTGGAGCGGGCGGCGGCCGAGCACGCCGCGCTCGTCGAGCGCCACCTCGGCAAGATCGTCACCGACGAGGACGCCTTCACGGCCCGCAACGAGGCGTCGTTCAGCGGCGGCGCGTTCGTGCACGTCGCGGCGGGCACCGTTCTCGACCGCCCGATCCTGATCACCGCCGTGCAGGGGGCAGAGCGCAGCGCGCTCGACTGGCGCACGCTGATCGTGGTCGAGGACGGCGCGCAGGCAGAGGTGTGGGAGCAGTACCTGTCTGCCAATGCCGAGCAGGACTCCGTCTTCAACACCGTGGTGGAGCTGGTGGTCGGCGAGAACGCACGGCTGCGCTTCGTCTGTGGTCAGGCCCTCTCGGAGAGAAGCTGGATCTTCGGCACGCAGCGCGCCGAGGTGGCGCGCGACGGCGCGCTCGACTGGGTCGCGCTCGGCTTCGGCTCGGCGCGCGGCAAGGTGCGGATGGAGACGAAGCTCGCCGGCCCCGGCGCCGACGGCAGAGTCACCGGCGCCTACGCCTCGCACGGCCGCCAGCACGTCGACTTCGACACGACGCAGGAGCACGCCGCCCCGCACACGACGTCGGACCTCGCCTTCCGCGGCGTCTTGCAGGGCCGCAGCGAGGCCGTCTGGCGCGGCAACATCATCGTCGACCCCGGCGCCCAGCAGACCGACGCCTTCCAGGAGTCGCGCAACCTGCTGCTGTCCAAGAGAGCGCACGCGGATGCGATCCCGGGGCTGGAGATCCAGGCCAACGACGTGCGCTGCACGCACGCTGCCGCGATCGCCCAGATCGACCCCGAGCAGCTTTTCTACCTCAAGTCGCGCGGCCTGCGCGAGGAGACCGCAAAGCGGCTCGTGATCGAGGGCTTCCTCGCCGCGCTCGTCGAGCGCTTCGAGGCGGGGCCGGTGCGCGAGGTGCTCGGCGGCGCGCTCGAGCGGCGCCTCGGCGCCGTGCTCGGCGCGGCCTGACCGAGCGGCGTCGTGCGCGCCGTCCTGTTCGACCTCGACGGGACGCTGATGGACCACGACGCCGCGCGCGACGCGGCGATCGCCGGCCTGCTGGCGGACGAACCCGCGCTCGCGGAGGAGTGGCGGCGCCTTGAGTCGGTCCACTACGACGAGTACGCGGCCGGCCGCTGTTCGTTCAAGGAGCAGCGGCGGCGCCGGGTGCGCGGCATCCACGTCGCGATGGAGCGCGATGCGCCGGACGACGCCGCCTGCGACGCCTGGTTCGCCGGCTACCTCGAGCGCTACCGCGCCGGCTGGGCCGCGTTCGACGACGTGCTGCCGGCGCTCGCGGCGCTCGTCGAGGCGCTCCCCGATGCGCGGCTGGGCGTCGTCACGAACGGCGAGGGCGGCCCGCAGCGCGCAAAGCTCGCGGCGATCGGCCTGACCGACCGCTTTCCCGTCTTCGTCGCCTCCGCCGAGGTGGGCATGCGCAAGCCGGACGCGGACATCTTCCTGCACGCGTGCGAGCGGCTCGGCGTCGCGCCGGAGCGAGCCGCGCACGTCGGCGACCGCCTCGACCTCGACGCGCAGGGCGCCGCCGGCGCCGGCCTGCGCGGGGTCTGGCTCGACCGCGGGGGCGCCGGCGGCGCGCCGGACGGAATCGCGCGGATCGGCGGCCTGCGCGAGCTGACGGCTGTCGTGACGGCCTGATTCGCATCGCCGCGTCGCGACGCCGGGCGGCGCAGCGGCCGTCGCGCCAGAGTCGGGTCTCTCTGCACTGAAATGAAGTAAATTGGATTGAATGAGCTTGAGGGGGGCTGCCGAGCGGCCGTGGGCCGCGGGGCGGTTGCGTGCCCAGGCATGGGCGGCACACGGTCGCGCCCGCGATCGCCGCACGCGCGTGCCGAGCGCCGGCGAGCTGGCATGGCTTGCGCTGCTCCCGACGGCGTTGCTGACCGCCGCCGCCATCGTCGTGCTCGGCCCCCCGCTCGGGCGCATCGTCCTCTCGCGCGGCGAGGTGCATTTCTTCCCCCTCATCTATGCGGTCCAGCCCCCTAGGCCGGAGCCGCGCGAGGAGGGGCGGTTCTTGATCGCGCTGCTCGCGCCGCTGTTGCTCACGGCCGGCGTCGCGCTGGGCCTGCGGTTCGCGTCGTCGATGCGGGCGGTGACGATCCACCGCCTCGTCGTCGGCGTGCAGCTCCTCGCCGCGGCCTTCGTGGCCGTCTGCCTCGTCCTGCAGCGGCGGTCTGTCCCCAGCCCGCCCAACCGTCACGCCGTGTACTTCACGGGGGCCACGCTGCTCGTCGCAGCGGCGATCGCCGCGCTGATCTGCGCCGGACTCGCCTCGACAGAGGCACGACGACGCTTCGCGGCGCTCGCGGCCGAGACGCGCGGCCGGCGGATCGCGACAAGCGCCGCCGCCGCCGCGGCGATCGCGGTCTGGCTGCTTCCGGCGATCAACTTCGAGCACACGATCGGCAACGCCAACCGGGTGATCCTGTTCCACATTCCGTACTGGCTCGACGAAGCCTTCGCGGTCCTCGACCACCGTCATCCGCTGGTCGACTTCGCCGCGCAATACGGGTCGCTCTGGCCGTATGCGATCGCAGCCGCGATGGCGGCGGCCGGTGCGTCGATCGGCAGCTTCACGATCGCGACGGCGACGATCGGCGCCGTCGCGATGGTCGCGATGTTCGCGACCTTCCGCCGCGTCGCGCGCAGCAGCGTGGCGGCGCTCCTGTTGTTCCTGCCCTTCCTCGCCACTGCCTTCTTCACCATGGAGGGGCCGCTCGTCCGGCGCTATGCGATGGACAACCTGTTCGGCACGTTCCCGCTGCGATATGCGGGACCGCTGCTGCTGGCGTGGCTCGTTGCGCGGCATCTCGACGGCGCTGGGCCGCGCCGCGCGCGCTGGCTGTTCCTCGCCGCGGGACTCGCGGTGCTCAACAACATCGAGTTCGGTCTGCCTGCGCTCGGTGCGACTGCGGCGGCGCTGCTGTGGTCGAGCCATCCCGCGAGCCGCCGCCGGCTGCGGCAGCTGGCGTTCGAGGCCGCGGCCGGGCTCGCCGGGGCCTTCGGGCTCGTGAGCGCGCTCACGCTCAGCACCGCGGGGTCGCTGCCGCATCTCGGGCTGCTCGTGAGCTTCTCCCGCGTCTTCGCGGTCGGCGGCTGGGGGATGCTGCCGATGGTTCCGGTGCTTGGCGTAAGCACCATCGTCTACCTGACGTATGTCGCCGCGATCGGCGCGGCGAGCGTGCGCGCCGTGAACCGTGAGCCGGATCGGCTCATGACCGGCCTGCTCGCATGGAGCGGGGTCTTCGGGCTCGGCATCGGCAGCTACTACATCGGACGCTCGCACGCCGAGGTGCTGACCAACATGTTCGTCGCCTGGGCGCTGACGATCACGCTGCTGTTCGTGCTGGTCGTACGCGGTGCGGCTGCGCGCGCGCCGCATCGCCCGACGATCGCCGAGGCGGCCTGCCTGCTGGCCTTCGGCGTGCTCGCGTGCTCGTTGCCGCAGGTGCCGCGGCCGTGGTCGGAGCTCGCCCGGCTCGAACGTACGACCGCGCCGGTCTATGCGCACGTCGCTGGGGAGCGTTTCGTCGCAGCGCACACGACGCCCGGCGAGAAGGTGCTCGTCCTGGCGCAGCTCGGGCACCGCGCCGCATACAACCAGGGGGTCGTCGACGTGACGACGAGCTCGTGGGGCGGCGAGCTCGTGACCCAGGAACGACTCGACGAATCGCTCGATCGGCTGCGCGCCGAGAGCGGTCGGAAGGTCTTCGTCGCCGTGGGGCAGACGTGGCCCGAAATCGTCGGAACGCTGCTCGAGCGGCACTACGTGCCGAGCGGGCGAGAAGCCGCGCTGGCCGAGTTCGTGCGCGCGCGCTGAAGGTGCAGCAGCGCACGCCGCGTCCGAGTAGGCTCGCTCACCCGTCGACGAGGAGCTGCGATGGAGCTCACGCAACGCCAGCGCCGGTCGCTGGAGGCGATCTGCGACACGTTCTGCCCACCCGCGAACGGCGTGCCGGACGCGACTGAGCTGGGCGTGCCGGACGCCGTCCTGCAGCTGGCCGGCCGCGATCCGCGCAGCGCCGCGCGCCGCGAGCTGAAGCAGCTGCTCGCCGCCTGGGACACGGCGCTCGTGACGGCGCTCGGCGGCGGCGGCCTGCGCCGCTTCAGCGGTCTGGCGCGGGCCGAGCGCGAACAGGTGCTGCTGAGCTGGTGCGACAGCCGCCTGCCGCAGCGGCGCGCCGCCTTCCACGCGCTGCGCAAGACGGCGCTGCTGACCTACTACGGGCTGCCCGCGCCGGACGGCGGCGCGAGCCCGGTGTGGGACGCGATCGGCTATCCGGGTCCGCTCGGGCCGCGTGCGGACGCGCCGCCGAAGGCGTTGACGCCACGTGCGATCGCGGAGTCCACCACGCTCGACTGCGACGTCTGCATCGTCGGCTCCGGCGCGGGCGGCGGCGTCGCGGCCGCGGTGCTGAGCCAGGCCGGCCTCGACGTGATCGTGCTCGAGCGCGGGGCCTACTACGACGACGCCGACTTCGACGGCGCCGAGCTGAGATCGCTCACGACGATGTACGCCGGTGCGCCGGCCGCGACGCACGACCAGTCGGTCGGCTTGATCGCCGGCTCGTGCCTGGGCGGCGGCACGGTCGTCAACTACACGACGTCCTTCCGCACGCCCGACGACGTGCGCGCCGAGTGGGCCGCGCACGGGGTGCCCGCGTTCGCCGGAGGCGAGTTCACGGAGTCGCTCGACGCCGTCTGCGAGCGCCTCGGCGTCAACCAGGAGCACAACGACCCCTCGGCGCGCGAGCAGAAGCTGCGCGACGGCGCGCTGGCGCTCGGCTGGCACATCGACGCGATGCCGCGCAACGTCAACGACCGCTGCGACCGCAGAGAGTGCGGCTGGTGCAACTTCGGCTGCCGCCACGGCGCGAAGCAGTCGACCGCGAAGACGTGGCTGGCCGACGCGCAGGCGGCGGACGCGCGCATCGTCGTCGGCGTCGCGGTCGAGCGCGTGATCGTCGAAGGCGGCGCCGCGCGCGGCGTGATCGCCGCGACCGACGCGGGGCATCGCCTGACGGTGCGCTCGCGCGCGGTCGTGGCGGCGGCGGGCGCCTTGCAGACGCCCGCGCTGCTGAAGCGCTCAGGCCTGACGAACCCGAATGTCGGCAAGCACCTGCGCCTGCACCCGGCGACCGCCGTGTGGGGCATCTACGACGAGGAGGTGCGGCCGTGGGAGGGCGTGATGCAGGCGCTCTACTCCGACCAGCACCGCAACCTGCACGACGGCTACGGCCTCAAGTACGAGACGGCAGCCGGCCACCCGCACCTGGCGATCCCGTTCCTGCCCTGGCGCGGCGCGCGCGCCCATCACGAGCTGATGCAGGCGATCTCGCACATGGTCGTGTTCGGGATCCTGCTGCGCGACCGCGACGCCGGCGAGGTGCGGATCGACCGCGACGGCGAGCCCGTCGTGCGCTACCGGCTCTCGCCGTACGACACGCGCCACCTGCGCGTCGGGATCGAGGGCGCGGCCCAGCTGCACGAGGCGGCCGGGGCGCAGCGGATCTTCAGCTCGCAGAGCGACTGGGTCGCCTATGACCCAGCTCGCGACGGTGCCGCCGGCCGGGCGCGCTTCATGCGCGACGCCGACAGATGCGGGTACGGGCCGGGCCGGATCCAGCTCGGCTCCTTCCACATCATGGGCTCGGCGCGGATGGGCGGCTCGCCGGCGACGTCCGCCTGCGATCCGAACGCGCAGACGTGGGACGTGCGCGACCTCTACGTGCTCGACGGCTCGGCGTTCCCGACCGCTTCCGGCGTGAACCCGCAGATCTCGATCCAGGCAATCGCGCACATGGGCGCGCGCACGCTCGCCGCACGGCTTAACTAACGGTTCGCACGCGCACTGACCGCACGACACGCCGCATGACGTCTGGTATTCAGGGCCCGTGAAGTCGGCTGAGGTGCTCGTCGTGGAGGATGAGGGCGACGTGCGGCGCCTCGTCCGCGTGCTGCTCGAGCGCGCCGGCCACACCGTCGTCGAGGCGGCCAACGGGTTGGAGGCGATCAGCCTGCTCGAGGCCGACGCGCCCGATCTCGTGGTGCTCGACGTCGCGATGCCCGAGCTCGACGGCTGGCAGACGCTCGAGCGGATCCGCGACCTCTCCGACGTGCCGGTGCTGATCCTGACCGCGCGCGCCGGCGAGCTCGACAAGGTGCGCGGGTTGCGCGGGGGAGCGGACGACTACGTCACCAAGCCGTTCGGTCGCCAGGAGCTGCTGGCGCGCGTGGAGGCGCTGCTGCGCCGCACGAGCGGTCCGCCGGAGGTGCGCTCCGCGTACGAGGACGGTGCCCTGCGGATCGACTACGTCAGTCGCGAAGTGACGGTCGGCGACGGCGAGCAGCGGCGCCCGGTTCAGCTGACGCCGCTCGAATTCAAGCTGCTGTCGGCGTTCGTGCGCCACCCGAACGAGACGCTGAGTCGGACGCGGCTGCTCGAGCTCGTATGGGGCGACGTCGAAGGCTTCGGCGGCGATCAGGTCAAGCTCTACGTGGGCTACCTGCGCCGGAAGCTTGGATGGGGACCGTCGGACGGCGGTCCGCTGGAGACGATCCGCGGCTTCGGCTACCGCTACCGGCCACCGGCAGCACGACCGTGAACGACGTGCCCTCGCCCTCGCGGCTGCGCACGTGCACCGTGCCGCCGTGACCCTCGACGATCGTGCGCACGATCGTCAGCCCGAGCCCCAGCCCGGGCACCGACAGGCCGGCGGCGTTGCGGGCGCGGTAGAAGCGGTCGAACAGCTGGGGCAGATCTTCCTCGGCGATGCCGACGCCCGTGTCGGCGACCTCGATCTGCGCCTGCCCGTCGGCGCTCGTCAGCCGCACGGCGACCGCGCCGCCCGGCGGGGTGAACTTGAGCGCGTTCAGCAGCAGGTTGTCGAGCACCTGCGCGAGTCGGTCGCGATCGCCGACGCAGGCCTCGACCGGTTCGAGCTCGGTGGTCAGCATGACGTCCGCCTCGTTCGCGCGGCAGCGCGCGAGCTCGGCGGCATCGTGCACGAGCGCGGCGAGGTCGACCACCCCCGGCTCCAGCAGCAACGGCGCACCGTCGACCTGGGCCGCGAACAGCAGGTCGCCGACGATCCGCACCAGCCGGCGGGCGTTGCGATCGATCACTTCGAGGTGGCGTGCGTGCTCGCTCGGGAAGTCGCCGGCGTCGTCGCTCAGCAGCAGCTCGACATACCCGAGGATCGCTGTCAGCGGCGTCCGCAGCTCATGTGAGACGAGCGCGAAGAAGTCCTGCTTGGCGCGCTCGGCCTCGCGCTCGCCGGTGATGTCGCGCACCACCAGCAAGCGTCCGATCAGCCGCCCGCGACCGTCGTGGACGGGGGCCGCGTAGCGCGCGAACGTGCGACGCCCGTCCGCCAGCACGACCTCGTCGCGCCGCTCGGTGTCGACGCCGGGGCCGCCGCTTGCCCGCTCGCCCGCTCTGGCGAGCGGGCGCGGATCGATCGTCGTCGCGTGCGCGGCGAACTCGGCGCGCACCGTGCGCATCGGCGGGTTGTCGACGATCACGGCGCCGTCGCCGTCGAGCAGCGCGATCGCGTCGGGCGTGGTGTCGAGCACCGCCCGCACGATGCTGGCGCCTTCGCGCGCCGAGCGCACGGCCTCGATCAGCTCGCTGCGCTGCTGCGCGAGCTCGCGGTTCTGGCGTTCGAGCGCGGCGCGGCTGTCCTCCAGCGAGTCGGCCATCTGGTCGAACGTGCGGGCCAGCTCGCCGACCTCTCCGATCCCGTCGCGATGGCCGACGCGCGCGTGCACGTCGCCGGCCGCGAGCCGCTGCGCCGCGCCGGCGACGTCGCGCAGCGGCGCCAGCAACGCCCTTCGCAGGTACAGCAGGAAGCCGAGCGCGCACAGCATCGTCGCCGCGACGCCGACGGCGCCCGCGATCCAGGCAAGCTGCGTGAGGTGCGCGACGTGCTCGCGCTCAACCGCACGGGCCGCGCGTTCGCGCGCCGCCAGCGCGGTGAGCTGCTCGTCGAGCGCCCGCGCGCCCGGCGTGTCGGTGCTCGGCACGCGGGCCGCTTCGGCTTGGCGTTGCAGCGCCAGCGCGAGCCGTGAGGCCTCGGGCGCTTCGGCCACGGCGCCTGAGCTCGACAACGCCGTCGCGGCGCCGCGCATGCCGGCGACGTCGCCGCGCGCCAGCGCGATGCGCGAGTCGTTGGACGCCATCGCCACCCTCGCGGAGACGCGCGCCTGGTGATCGGCGACGGTGAGATCGTGCAGCGTCGTCAGCAGCACGACGAACACCGTCAGGTGCAAGGCGGCGAGCAGGCCGATCGCGACGACGAGCCGCGTGCTGAGCCCATGCGTGCGGCGCATGCGGACACGCTACTCCGCTCGCACCGGCGCGTGTTGCGCAAGCGGCCGCGCGCGGGAAGCATTAGCGTGGACAGCATCGACCACGAACCGGGGGTGTGTCATGACCGATTCCGCTCCGACCCGCGTGCTGCTCGTCGCGAACCGCACCGCGGCGACCGATGGGCTGCTCGAGGCGGTGCGAGCGCGTGCGCAGCGAGGTCCGGCCGCGTTTCACCTGGTCGTACCGGCCCACCCGCATGGGCTGCACAAGGTGGTCGACCCGCAGGAGGGCGACGCCGGGGAGGCGGAGGGCGTGCTGTCCGAGGCGTTGCCGCTGTTGAGCGCCGCAGCCGGAACGGAGGTCACCGGGCACGTCGGCGATCACGAGCCGCTGATGGCGATCGAGGACGCGATCCACCACGCCTCCTACGACGAGATCATCATCTCGACGCTGCCGAGGAGGCTGTCGCGCTGGCTGCATCTCGATCTCGTCAGCAAGGCGCGCGGGACGGGGCTGCCGGTGACGCATGTGGAGGCGAAGGAGCAGGAGCCCCTGGCGACTGGATAGCCTGCCGGGCGCCCATGCGCCTGGCTACGTTCCTTGCTCCCGGCTCCGACGCGGTGCTTGCCGGCGAGGTGCGCGACGAGCTTCTCGTCGCGTTCGCCGATGGCTCCTCGGTGCTCGACCGGCTCGCAAGCGGCGACCGCACGCCCGCCGGGGGACCGCAGCACGCGCTCGCCGACGTGACGCTGCTCGCTCCGGTGGCGCAGCCGCGGGCGATCTTCGGGATCGGGCTGAACTACGCGGCGCATGCGGCGGAGCAGGGCAGAGAGCTGCCCGAGCAGCCGATCGTCTTCATGAAGCTGCCGAGCGCCTCGGCGCCGCCCGGCGGGCCGGTGCGCCGTCCGGAGGTGGCGAGGCGGCTCGACTACGAGGGCGAGCTGGCGATCGTGATGGGCGCCGGCGGCGAGATCGCGGGCTATGCCGTCGCCGACGACGTGAGCGCACGCGACCTGCAGCGGCGCGAGCCGCAGTGGACCCGCGCGAAGGGGGCCGACACCTTCTGCCCGTGGGGGCCGTGGGTCACGACCGCCGACGAGGTCCCGGATCCCGAGGACCTCGCGCTGCGCACGTGGGTCAACGGCGAGCTGCGCCAGGACAGCCGCACGTCCGACCTGATCTTCTCCTGCCGCGCGCTCGTCGACTTCATCTCCGAGGCGTGCACGCTCGCGCCGGGCGATCTCATCCTCACGGGCACGCCGAGCGGCGTCGGCATGTCGATGGACCCGCGCCGCTTCCTGGAGTCGGGAGACGTCGTGCGGATCGAGATCGAGCGCCTGGGCGCGATCGAGCACCCGATCGCCTGATACGGTCGCAGCACTTCTCGGGCTGTGGGAGGCCCGGGCGAACAAGGGGGAGAGGCATGTCTGGAAGCACACGGCTGCTCGCGCTGGCTGCGGCTGTCGCCGCGGCGATGGCCGTCGGCGGCGGAATCGCCGCGGCCGGCGAATTTCAATTCAGTCCAGGCGGCACGATCACCGGCACGTCGCTAGGTCCCGTCACCTTCTCGGGCAGCGGGATCACGATCACCTGCAGCCTCACGCTGAGAGGCACGGTCACCAGCGCGCGCGTGCCGAAGGTGGCGGGCACGAGCTACGGCGAAATCACGTCGGTGAGCGTCGGCAGATGCTCGGGCGGGAGCGCGTCGGTGCTAGGGCTGCCGTGGCCGGTCGTCTACAACTCGATAACCGGCACGCTACCCAACGCCGTCACGAGCGTCTCGCTGACAGTCCAGAGAACCGGCTTCCTGCTGACGACCTTCGGGCTCGAATGCCTATATGGCGGGAGCCTCACGTCCGAACTCGCCGTGACCGGGACGAACCCGTACACGTCGGGCCTATACGCGGTTCCGCCCGGCAGCAGCGCTCCGCTCGTCAGAGGCAGCTTCCTGTGTCCCAGGAGCGGCACGATGAGCGGCACGTTCGGCATCTCGCCGACGCAGACGGTGACGCGCTTCTGAGCAGCTGAGCGAGCGCGGTGGACGCTACGCGAGCGTGGCGTCCACCGTGATCTCGGCGGACCCGCCGGCGAGCAGGCGCGAGATCGGGCAGTTTCTGCCGGCGCCCTGGGCGGCCGCCTCGAACGCGGCCGCGTCGATCCCCGGCACGCGGCCGCTGACGGTGAGCGCGGAGCGCGTGACGGTCGGCGCGTCGTCGACTCTGTCCAGCGTCACGACGGCCGTCACGTCCAGCTGCTCGGGCTCGTTGCCGCCCTGCGAGAGCTCGTGCGAGAGCGCCATCGAGAAGCACGAGGCGTGCGCGGCGGCGATCAGCTCCTCGGGGCTCGTCCTGCCCTCGGAGCGCTCCGTCCGGGAGGCCCACGTGACCGGCAGCTCGCCGAGCGCGCCGCTCCCGCTCGCGAGCGTCCCCTCGCCCTTGGCGAGGCTGCCCTTCCAGGTCGTCTGCGCGCTGCGCTCCGCGATCGCCATCCCGTCGTCCCCTTTTCTCGTGCCCGGTTAGTGGTGCTCGATGACGCGGTCGATCAAGCCGTACTCGACCGACTGCTGCGCGGTCAGGAAGCGGTCGCGCTCCATGTCCGCGTGGACTCTCTCCTCGCTCTGCCCCGTGTGCTGCGCGTAGATCTCGTCGATCCGCTTGCGCGTTCTGAGGATCTCCCGCGCGTGGATCTCGATGTCGGTCGACTGGCCCTCGAAGCCGGCCGACGGCTGGTGGATCAGGATGCGGCTGTTCGGCAGCGCCATCCGCTTGCCTCTCGCCCCGCCGGTCAGCAGCAGCGAGCCCATCGACATCGCGATGCCGACGCACATCGTCGACACGTCGGGCTTGATGAACTGCATCGTGTCGTAGATCGCGAGGCCGGCGTAGATCGAGCCGCCGGGCGAGTTGATGTAGATCGAGATGTCCTTCTCGGGATCCTGCGACTCGAGGTGCAGCAGCTGCGCCACGACGAGGTTGGCAATCGTGTCGTCGACCGGCGAGCCGAGAAAGATGATTCGCTCGTTGAGCAGCCGGCTGTAGATGTCGAACTCGCGCTCGCCGCGCGCGGTGCGCTCGATGACCATGGGGATGAGGGGCATGCGCGGAAGGCTCGCACATTCAGGGCGTGAGCACGGCTGCGCCCTCGAACGCTCCCGCGCGCAGGTCCGCGAGCGCCTGCTCGGCCTGCGCGAGCGCGTAGGTCGTGACGGTCGTGCGGACCGGGACCCGGGGCGCGAGCGCGAGGAACGCGGCGCCGTCCGCGCGGGTCAGGTTCGCGACGGAGCGGATCGAGCGCTCCTGCCACAGGTCGGCGTACGGGAAGGACGGGATGTCGGTCATGTGGATCCCCGCGCAGACGACGGTGCCGCCTGGAGCGAGCGCGCGCAGCGAGGCCGGCACGAGCGGCCCGGCGGGCGCGAAGACGATCGCGGCATCGAGCGGCTCTGGCGCTGCTTCGTCGCTCGCGCCGGCCCACACGGCGCCGAGCTCGCGTGCGAACGCCTGGCCGCTCGCGTCGCCGGGGCGCGTGAAGGCGTAGACGTCGCGCCCCTCGTGGACGGCGACCTGGCAGATCATGTGCGCCGCGGCGCCGAAGCCGTACAGCCCGAGCCGCTGGGCGTCGCCGGCCATCCGCAGCGCGCGGTAGCCGATCAGCCCGCCGCACAGCAGCGGCGCCGCCTGCAGGTCCGAGTAGTCGGCCTCCGGCGGGAGGGGGAAGCAGAAGCGCGCGTCCGCGACGGCCAGCTCGGCGTAGCCGCCGTCGACGTCCTTGCCGGTGAAGCGTGCCCGCGCGCACAGGTTCTCGCGCCCGCTGCGGCAGTAGCGGCACTCGCCGCACGTCCACCCGAGCCATGGCACGCCCACGCGGGCTCCCACCGCATGGGTCTCGGCCGCGTCGGAGGCGAGCACCTCCCCGACGATCTGATGTCCCAGCACCAACGGCAGACGGCCCGGCTCCAGCTCGCCGTCGCGCAGATGCAGGTCGGTACGGCAGACGCCGCACGCACGCACGCGCAGGAGGACGTCGCCGGGGCCCGGAGCGGGATCGGCCAGCTGTGCGGCTCGCAGCGGCTCACGGGGCGTTTGCAGGACCATCGCGCGCATAACGACATGATGGCGTGGCGGGCAAGCCGCAAGCCACCGTGGTGGCTCGGTGGCGAACTACTGCGCCAGCCGCTCGAGCGCCCGCTGGTTCTCCGCCATCAGACGCCGCAGCCGCGCCTGGAACTGCTTATCGTCCCGGCGCGCCTTGATGCGCTCGTCGATCGCGACGCGAATCGCCTCGGAGACGGGGACGTCGTCCACGCGCGCCATCGCCTCGAGGTCGGCCGCCAGCTCGTCGCTGAGGCGGAGGGTCATCGTCTTCGGCATCTACCGAGCAGTATACCCACCAGTGATTACCTAGCATTAGGTATTGCGCAATGGTGGTTGATTGGTAGCTTGGTGCCACCGTGGAGGCGCTGACCGTTGAAGATCTCCTGCTCATCGCGGAGGTCGTCCTCGACGTGCCGGGCGAGGAGCTCGCGCGTACCGCGGGGCTCGATGCCGCGCGGGCCGCGATCGCTGCCGCGGGCCGGCAATCGCAGCTGGCGGACAGCGCCGCCGTGCTGTGCCTCAGGCTCGTCCGGGACCGGCCGCTGCCCTACGGCAACAAGCCCGTGGCGCTGTTGGCGATGCTCGAACTGGTGTCACGCAACCGCGGTATCTGGCTGTCTCCCCGCGGAGGCGAGCGGGAAGTCGCCGCCGCCATCGGACGGCTCGCGGCCGGCGAGCTGTCGGCGCCGGCCTTTCGAGCGTGGGTGCGTGCCCACGTGAAGGCATAAGCTCAGCGGAGCATGTTCCCGGTCAACGTGCCCAACGTCTTGACGGTCTTCCGCATCCTGCTCGTGCCGGTGCTGGTCGTCGCGCTGCTCGATGCGACGCCCAGCGGGGACCTGCTGGCGGCGATCGTGTTCGCGGTCGCCTCGCTCACCGACCTGCTCGACGGCTACCTCGCGCGCTCGCGCAACGCGATCACGACGTTCGGCAAGCTGATGGACCCGATCGCCGACAAGCTGCTGATCGTCGCGGCGCTCGTCGCGCTCGTCTCGCTCGAGCGGCTTGCCGCGTGGGTCGCGATGGTCATCATCGCGCGCGAGTTCGCGGTCACGGCGATGCGGATGGCGGCCGGGGCGCACGGCGTCGTGATCGAGGCGAGATTGTTCGGCAAGGCCAAGACGTGCGTGCAGATCGCGATGGTGCTGGCGCTGATCGCGGCCGGCGACGACAGCCCGCTGTGGCTCGACCTGCTCGTCGACGCGACCGTCGTGGTGACGGTCGCGTCCGGCGTCGACTACTTCCTCGGGATGCGCCGCCGGCTCGGCGAGCGCGACCGCGCCGCGGCGGACAGCGCCGCGTAGCTCCGAGGGGTGCCGGAGCCGGCCATGCGGCTGGCGGAGGCGGGCCCCCAGATCACCTCAGCCGCTTGCGCCAGGTCGTCTGCTGCCAGACGGGTCGCAGCCCGACCGCGGCATACGGCTCCGGCAGCAGCGGGCCGCGCGGTCCGGCGGGCCCCCCGACCGGCACGACGACCGTCTCGATCCCACGCGCGCGCATGCGCACGAAGGCCGCCAGCAGCAGCGCCCGGCCGAGCGGCTCGGGCGGCTCGCCGCCGTCGATCCCGAGCTGGACGACGATCCCGTCGGCGTCGTTCCAGCTCTCGCAGATCGCCGCGCCGACCAGCTGGTCGCGCTGGCAGGCGAGCACGCACAGTCCGCTGTCGAGACGCTCCACCTCCAGGTGCTCCGCGTGGAAGACGTCGAGCGCCAGCGGCTCGCCGTCGGGTCCGTGCGCGTCCGAGCGCTCGAACAGCGCGAGCACCTGGGCGACGCCCTGCTCGTCGTCGAGCGTCGCCTCGGCGATGCCGCTCGGCCAGCTCGGCGGCTCGGGCGCGACGTCGAGCGGACGCTCCAGGCGCCACGTGTGCCACACCGGCGCGTAGCCGGCCAGCTCGAGCGGACGCTCGGCGGCGCGGTTCCCGGCCGCGACGCACTGCCGCAGCTCGCGCGCGTCGCGTTCGAGCGCGCGGGCTTCGACCAGCTCGCGCAGGTGCGATCCGAGCCCGCGCCCGCGTGCGCGCGGATGCACGCGCACCTCCGCCTGCGGCGGCGCGACGAACGCGTAGCCGATCGTCTCGCCGCTGCCGTCCTCCGCGATCCATGCGTCGCGCGCGAGGTCCGCACCCGGCCGCTCCCAGTCCTCGAGCACGTCCGCCAGCTCACGGTCGGAGCGGCCCGTGTCGGCGACCTGGCAGGCGGTCGTCAGCACGAGCACGGCGACGGCGTCCTCGTCGCTGCCCGCCGGGCGGCGCAGCCGCACGCCCGCGGGGAGCGCCATCAGAGCCCGGCGCCGTCGAGCCAGGCGCGCCGCGAGACGTGGTGCGCGGAGGGCTCGCCGCTCGCCAGCTCGCCGCGGACCTCGCCGAGCAGCCCGAAGCGCTCGGCGACGACGTTGTGCTGGTGGATCGTCTCGAGGTTCTCCTGGCGCGCGGAGACGAACGCGGCGTCGGCCAGCGCGGGGAAGCGCTCGATCACGCCGCCGATCATCTCGCGCACGCAGTCCTCGACGAAGCGGGGGCGCCGGTGCGCCTTCTCGACGACGCTGCCCTCGTCGCTGCGCTTCATCAGCTCGTAGATCTCCGACGACATCGAGCCCTCGACGATCTCCAGCAGCGTCCTCGCTTCGATCTCGTCCTCGCACTCCTCGGTGCAGCCGATGTGGAGCGTGCCGAGGCCGCGCTGGTTGTGCGTCGCGACGGGCACGTGCTCGAAGATGCGCTCGACCTCGTCCTCCGTGAAGCCGTCGGCGAGCAGGCGCTCGCGCGAAGCGCCGGCCACCAGCTGCTGCGCGCACGGGCAGGCCGTCATGCCCTGCGCGGCGACGCCGACGAGCCGCCGCGTGCCGCGTTCGGACGCGACCGCCGAGCCGTAGAGCGTGTAGATCTCCTGCGTCGGGATGCCGGACAGCGGCGCCGGCTTGTGCTCCGGATAGCGCGCGGCGATCGTGACCTCGGCGCGGCGCGCTTCCTGCCGGTCGCGCACGCGCTCGGCGACGTGCTGCGCGAGCGTCTCGGCCTTGAACGTCGCCTCGCCGAGGATCACCTCGCCGATCGCGTCGTTGACGACTTCCTCGAAGCGCGACATGTGCGCGCCCTTCTGCTGCGGACCGAGGTCGACGAAGCACTCGATCTGCGCGGAGAACAGCTGCTCGTGCCCGTCCTGTCTGATGCGGATGACCTTCTCGACGCCGGTCACGCCGACGCGCGAGAGGCTGACCTGCAGCGCCGGGCGCTGGGCTTGGACGTCGGGTGCGGCGGTCGAGACGGTGCGGGAGTGCGACATCCCGCCCAAGGGTAGCGAGCGCCCACGCGCAAGAACCAGCAGGGGGTCCGCATCTTTGTGGTATCACTCCGCACAGGCTGGAAGCCGCCTCCACGCTCATGGGCGGGAGAGCACGAATGGCTCGGCCCATCGCGATAGACATCGCGAACGTAGCGTTCAGTTACGAGGTGCAGTGAGGAGAGGGGGGCTCGCGCTCGCGCGGGTCCGAATCGCGTCTCGATAGGAACGACAACGTGACGGAGAAGGCTGGAGTGCTGTCGGCGGATGAGACGCCGTTGCTCGAGTTGGAGGAGCTGCGGACGCTCATCGCCGAGGGGCAGGAACGGGGGTACCTGACCTATGAGGAGATCTCCGGGTGCCTCGAGGAGGTCGATGTCACGAAGGAGCAGATCCAGGACCTGCATGCGCACCTGGAGGAGCACGGCATCGACGTGATCGAAGCGGACGGCCGCCCTGGCGCGGCGGCCGAGGGGGGAGCGACCGAGGGCGGCGAGCGTCCCGAGCAGCGGACGTCGTCGAAGCGCCCGGAAATCGACCTGACGGTGGAGCCGAGCCTCGACTCGCTGCGGCTCTACCTGCGCTCGATCGGTCGCGTGAGCCTTCTCACCGCCGAGCAGGAGGTCTACCTGGCGCAGCGCATCGAGCGCGGCGACATGCAGGCCAAGCAGCAGATGATCGAGGCGAACCTGCGGTTGGTGGTCTCGATCGCGAAGGGCTACCTCGGACGCGGGCTGACGTTCCTCGACCTGATCCAGGAGGGCTCGCTCGGGCTGATCCGCGCGGTCGAGAAGTTCGACCATCGCCGCGGCTTCAAGTTCTCGACGTACGCGACCTGGTGGATCCGCCAGGCCGTGACGCGAGCGATCGCCGACAAGGGCCGGACCATACGCATCCCGGTCCACATGGTCGAGAAGCTCAACAAGGTCGTGCACGTCGAGCGCCAGCTGGTGCAGACGCTCGGCCGCGAGCCGACGCCGGAGGAGATCGCGCTCGAGCTCGACTGCCCGGTCAGAGAGGTCCGCGACATCCTGCGGATGGCCCAGCAGCCGGTCTCGCTCGAGAAGCCGATCGGCGAGGAAGAGGAGTCGGAGCTCGGCGACTTCGTCGAGGACCAGACGGCCGAGTCGCCGTTCGAGCTGGCCTCCGAGAACCTGCGGCGCGACAACGTGCGGCGTGCTCTGGCCGCGCTGCCGCAGCGCGAGCGCGAGGTGATCGAGATGCGCTTCGGCCTCTCCGGCGGCCGTCCGCGGACGTTGGAGGAGGTCGGTCGCGCGTTCAACGTCACGCGCGAGCGGATCCGCCAGATCGAGAACCACACGCTCAAGAAGCTCGAGGCGCTGCCCGAGGCGCAGCGCCTGCGCGACGCGTCGTAGCCGCACCTTCCGGCGGGGGCCGCGCGGCCCCCGCCGGGCGGGCGGGGATCGATACACTTCCCGTCCCTTGCTCGGGGGGATGTCCGAGTGGTTAAAGGAGACGGGCTGTAAACCCGTTGGCTCTGCCTACGCAGGTTCGAATCCTGCTCCCCCCATCCGATTCGAATCCACATCGGTCACGCGCAGATCGGGGACGGCGATGCGGTCGCGCTCACCGATCTCCCGCTGCGGTCGAGCCGGCGAGCCGTACGCCACGACGCCGGCGGGCAGCGGGCGAGTGACGACCGAGCCGGCACCGACGACGGTGTGCTCGCCGATCGTGACGCCCGGACCGACGATCACGCCGCCGCCGAGCCAGACGTTGTCGGCGATCGTGATCGGCTTGCCGTACTCCCACCCGACGCGCCGCGGTCCGGGGTCGATCGGGTGGGTCCCGGTGAGCAGCTGAACGCGCGTGGCGAAGCGGCAGTCGGCGCCGATCGCGATCGGCGCGACGTCGAGCATGATGCAGTCGTAGTTGACGAACGTGCGCGCGCCGATCGCGATCGGCGCTCCGTAGTCGCAGCGGAACGTCGGCTTGACGACGACGCCCTCTCCGACCGCTCCCAGCAGTTCGTGCAGCAGCCGCGTGCGCTCGTCCTGCCGATCGTGGCCGGTGCGGTTGTAGCGCTCGAGCAGCGCCTGGGCGCGCGCATGGTCCGCCACGAGCTCGGGGTCTTCCGGGTCGTAGAGCTCGCCGGCCAACATCCGCTCCCGCATCATGCCGCGGCAGGCTACCGCCGCTGCCGCCACGAGCGCCCGGTAGCGTGCCGCGTCCGGTGGAGATCTGCATCATCGCGCGGCATGCGGAGTCCGCGTACAACGTCGCCGGCCTCGTCAACGGCGACCCGGCGGTACCGGTCGCGTTGAGTCCGCACGGCGTCGAGCAGGCATGCTCGCTTGCCGGGCAGCTCGCGGGGGCGGGGGTCGGTGCCTGCGTCCACACGCGCTTCGGGCGGACGCTCGAGACTGCGCGCCTGGCGCTCGAGGGCTGCGCCCCGCCCCCTGCGTTCGTGTGCGAGCCGCTGCTCGACGACATCGGCTGCGGTGCGATGGAGGGCCGTCCGGTGGCGGACGAGCACGCCTGGCGCGGCGCCCACGCGCGCGACTGCCGGCCGCCGGGCGGCGAGAGCATTCGCGATGCGGCGCTGCGGATCGCGCGCGGTCTGGGCGCCGTCGCGTCCAGGCCGGAGCCGGTCGTGGCGATCGTCAGCCACGATCTCGTCGTTCGCTATGCGGTCAACGCCGCCCGCGGCAGTGCCGACATCGCGGCTCCATGGCGTGAGGCCCCGCACGCAACGGCGTTCCGGATCGAGCAGCGGGCGCTGATCGAGGCGGCCGACCGCATCGGTGCGCTCGCGGCGAGCCCTTGGGGCCGTGCGATCCCGGGGCCCGAGGCGAACGGTGGCTGAGACGGCTTCCCTGGACGTCCGGGTGCATGAACGGCCCGACGAGGTCGCTGCCGGGGAGTGGGGCATGCTGACCGCCCGTCCGCCGGCGTCTCTGACGGGATCCCGCGCCTGGGCGTGCGCCGCGTTCGCGACCGTCGATCGCGGCTGCACGCCCTTCTTGCTGGCGGTGCGCGACGGCGGTCGACTCGTGGGGCTGCTGCCGCTCGTGCGCGACGGGCGGGCGGCGCGAGCGCTGCTGCGCTTCGCGGCGACGCCGTTCAACGACCTCTCGGACGCGCTGACGCTTCCCGGCCATGAGCTCGCTGCGGGACGCGCGGCGATCGACGCCCTGCGCAGCGAGGCGGTCGCGGGATGCGACGTAGCGCTCGAGGCGGTCGATCCCGACGGCACGCTCGCGGCCAGCGACCGCGGCCGGCGCCTGCTTGCGTGGAGCGACGGGGACCCGGCTCCGACGATCGACCTCCGTGCCTTCCCCGCCGACATGTCGCCCAGGCTGCGTCGCCGTCTCGACCGCGCGCTCGCACGCCTGCGAGCGGCGCACCGCGTGGAGCTGCTGCGGCTGGAGGGGCGCGCCGCCGCGGACGCCGTGGAGGCGTTCGTGCGGCTGCGCACCGCACGCCTTCGGGCCCTCAGACGCGATCCGGCGTTGCCGCCCGTCCCGTTGCTCGATGCGGCCGTGCGGGCGCTCGCGCCGCGTGGGCGCTGCTGCTTCGTCGAGCTGCGCGTCGACGGGGCCGTCGTCGCGCAAGACCTCTACCTGCTCGACGGAACGATCGCGATGCTGTGGCTGCGTGCGCTCGACATGGCATGGGCACGCCACTCGTGCGGCCACCTGCTCCTGCGCGGCGGCGCGGAGCTGCTGGCGCACGACGGCTACGCGACGCTCGATCTCGGGCGTGGGGACGAGCCGTACAAGTTCGCCTTCGGTGCGCGCCCGCGTGTGCTGCTCGGCGCCGGCCTGCGCAGTCGATCGGGGCCTGCGGCAGCGGCGACGAACTAGCATCGCCGCGGTGGAGATCTCGTTCCATCCATCGCTTGCCGGTATCCCGGCGATCGAATGGCCTGAATCGGGTCGAGTGGCGAGCGGCGCCGGCTTCGCTGCGATCGACCTCGATCTCGAAGCGCTCGCGCCGTACCCGGCCGCCGACGTGCGCACGACGCTCCGCGCGCTCGGCCTGCGCGCCAACGCCTGTCCGCTGCCGGTCGAGATGCGCGAGGACGACCGCGCCTTCGCGGTCGGCTTCGAGCGCTTCGAGCGGCTCGCGGCGTATGCGGCGGAGATCGGCATCCGCACGATGCATCGCTCGATCCCCGCGTCGACCAACCGGCTGCCGGCCGACTACACGCCGCTGTTGCGGCGCCGCTGGAGCGCCCTCGCGGCGATCGCCCGCGCCTACGGCATCGTGCTCGCGGTCGAACCGCTCGGACCGCTGTATCGGCGCCGGGCTGGACGCCACGAGCTGATCTGGCGGCTGGACGACGCTGCCGAATTCGCCGCTTCGTGCGGAGCGGGCGTCGGGCTGCTCGTCGACTCGTGGCACTGGCACCTGGCGGGTCTGACGGCCCGCGACGTCGTCGACGTCGGCGCGCTGATCGTGCACGTGCACATCGCCGACGTACCGGCCGGCGTCTCGGCGGAGGCGCAGCGCGACACCGAGCGGGCGCTGCCAGGCGAAGGCGTCGTCGACCTCGCGGCGTTCCTCGGCGCCGTGTCGGCAGCCGGCTACCGGCTTCCCGTCAGTCCCGAGGTGCCCGGCCGCTGGTCGGAGGGCATGACGCCCGCTGCCGCGGCGCGTCGCGCACTTGCGGCCACGACCGGCGCGCTGGAGCCCGTATGACGCACGGACTCGCTCGAGTTCGCCTTCGCCGGCCCCGCCGGCCCCCCCGCGCCCGGCGCCCGGCCCGGCGCGGCCCCCCCCCCCCCCCCCCCCCCCCCCCGCCTCCGCTCGCTGAGCGGATCCGCTGACGGCGGCGCGGCGAGCGCGGCCCGGCGTGGAGGGCGGCCGTGAGCGCCGCCTCGCAGGGCGTGCGCGATCTGCTGCACGCGATCGCGCGCTTCGCCGGCGGCGGGCGTCGACCGTTCGCCGAGGCCGCGAGCTTCCTCGCCGAACGCGGCAGCGGCGCGTACCTCTACGACGAGAGCGGTGCGCGCTACCTCGACACCGTTTCGGGCTTCGGCGTCGCGTCGCTCGGTCACAGCCACCCGCGGTGGGTGGAGGCGGTCGTGGCGCAGGCAGGCCGGCTGGCGGTCGCGCCGCTCGACACGCGGGAGCTCGCTCGCTATCTCGACGCGCTGGGGCGCGTGCTGCCGTTCGGACTCGACCGTGCGGTCCTCTACTCCGGCGGGGCCGAGGCGGTCGAGATGGCCGTGCGGCTCGCGCAAGTTGGCAGCGGCCGGCCCGGCGTGCTGACGTTCGGCGGAGGGTTTCACGGCAAGACGGCGGCGCTGCGCTACACGCGCGACCCGTCGTCGCCGGAGGCGCACGAGCTCGGCCCGACATGGCTGCGGAGCGCCGAGTATCCGGTGTGCACGCGCCACGACGCCGTCGACTTCGCCTCCTGCGAGGACTCGCCAGCCGCGGCGATCGCCGCGATCGACGGGCGCGCCGACCTCGAGGAGGTCGGCGTCGTGCTCGTGGAGGCCGTCCAGGGGACCGCCGGAAACCTCGTGCCGGTGCGCGGCTTCCTTCCCGCGCTGCGGGCGCTCTGCGACAAGCGCGGCTGGATGCTCGTGCTCGATGAGTCGATCACCGGCTTCGGGCGCACCGGACGGCTGTTCGGCTGCGAGTGCTTCGGCGTGCGCCCGGATGCGATCGTGCTCAGCAAGGGCCTCGGCGGCGGCTTCCCGCTGAGCGCCGTCTGCGCACGAGAGGAGCTGTGGCGCGGAGCCGCGCTCAACGGGTCCTCCGGCTCGACCACCGCGTTCGGCGGAAATCCGCTCGCGTGCGCTGCCGGCCTCGCGACGCTAGAGATCGTCACCGGCGCCGGTTTCCTCGAACACGTGCGCGAGGTCGCCGCCCATGCCGCGGTGCGGCTGCGCGAGCTCGCGGAGGCCTCGCCTCGCGTCGCGCGTCCGCGCGGCGTCGGGCTGATGCTGGGCTTCGACCTGGTGGACCCCGCCTCGGACCGGCTGATGGCGACGAGCGGTTGCCACGCCGTGATGCGCGCCTGTCGCGAGCGCGGCGTCCTCCTTGCCGCGCATGTGCCGCGGGTGCGCGTCAATCCGCCGCTGACGGTCACACGGGAGCAGATCGACGTCGTCTTCGGGGTCCTGCACGAGGTGCTCGCATGAAGGTGGCGATCGCCGGCCTCGGGAGCGCCGCCGTGCGCGGCCATCTACCGGCGATCGCGCGCCTCGCCGCGCGCGGGTCGCTCGCGCTCGTCGGGGCTGCCGACCCTGACGCCGCTCGGCGCGAGCACCTGGCCGCGTCGGCTCCCGGGGTCGCGCTGTTCGAGACGGCGGAGGCGATGCTCGACGCCGTCGAATGCGACCTGCTGGTGATCGCGGCGCAACCGGGCGCGCATGCCCAGCTCGTGCAGCTCGGCCTCGAACGCGGGCTCCACGTGGTCTGCGAGAAGCCGCTCGTCGTCACGCGCGCGCAGTACGAGCTCGTCGCGCGCGCGCATGTGCGGCAGCCGGCGCAGGGCGTTGTCTCGGTCCATCAGTACCGCTACTCGCCGACATGGCAGTGGTTTGCGCGCTCCGCGCGGCTCGCGAGGCGCCTGCGCATCCCGTTCTGCCTCACCGTCGACGTCGAGCGCATCGCCACGGACGCGCTCGCAGCGTCGGCGTGGCGGGCCGACGCCGGCGCATCGGGCGGCATGCTCGCCGACCACGGTGTGCACTACCTCGCGCTGGCTTGGACGGTCGACGAGCAGCTCGACGTGCTGGCCGCCGCGCGCGCCTGGAGCGACGCCGGCGAGCGCTCCGGGGCATCGATTCGGGTGGGCTCCGGAACGGTGGCGATCCAGGTCGCGACAGGCGCCCCCGTGCGGAGCACGTGCGTCACGTTGCACGCGGCGAACGCAGCGCTGGCGTGGCGTGACGAAACGCTGGAGCTGACGTGTCGCGGCCGCCGGCTGTTCGCACGGCGCGTCGAGGCGCTTGCGGACCGGACGCACGTCGACGCGCTGTACGCGCGCCTCTACGACGATCTGGTCCGCAATCTCGAGCGCACGGCATGGCGCGCTCACCGCACCGCCGAGGCGCTCGCCGTCGCGCGCGCCCTGGTGGCGCTGCTCGAATAGTCAATCGCCGCCGACCGGCGCGTCCGTGAGACGCGACGGGCGCCGCAGCATGTACCAGCGCCGCCATGCGCGCGAGCGGCGCGCTCGTGCGAGCGCGCCGGCGACGGCGCGCGCCTCCTCTTCCTCGGGCGGAAGACCGAGCCGGCCCGCCTCGGAGACCGCCCATGCGACAGCCTGCGTGCCGGCGTCGAGCTCCCCCTGGAGGAGGCACATGCGAGCGCGCGTCAGCTCGACGCGCGCAAGCTGGCGCTTGTCGCCGAGGCGGTCGGCGATGTCTCTCGCCTCGTCGAGCAGCGCGCGCGCCTGCGCCGGCTGCCGGCGCTGGATCGCCAGCTCTGCGAGATAGCGCAGCGGGTAGGCGCGCGCCCGCTCCCAGTGCATCCTCGCGCCGGTCTCGAGCGAGGCGCGCGCTGCCGCCTCGCAGGCGTCGTAGCGGCGCAGGTACCAGTTCGCCGCCGTGCGCAGGTCGAGCGTGTCGACGAGCGCTACGCCTTCCCCGCCCTCGCGCGCCAACCGCTCCGCGCCCTCGATCGCCGCAAGCGCTCTGCGTGCGCGGCGTGAGCGGTAGTGGACGAAGCCGTCGCAGCGCTTCGCGCATGCCCACGCCCCGGGGAGCCGCGCGCTTGCCGCGGCGTCCAGCGCGCTCGCGAGCGCTGACGTCGCGTAGCCGAGCTCCCCCCGGATCGCGTGCGTGCCGGCCTTCATCGCGGCGGCGAGCGTCGCGCCCGCGTAGTTCTCGACCCGTGCCGCGCTCGTGTACGAGAGCTCCGCCGCATCGATCAGCTCGTCGTACTGTCCGAGCGTGAAGAGGATGTCGAGCGTGGCGCGGAACAGCGTCTGCAGCCGCGCGTCGTCGCCGGCATCGAGCAGCGCGCCGCGCACCACGCGCAGCGCGCCCACCTCGCCGGCCCCGTAGTGCGCATCCTCCGGCTGGGCCGTGAAGTAGCGGATGTAGTGATCGGCGAGTCGCTCTGCGAATCCGCGGCCGCGCTCGTGCGGCGTCTGCGCCGCGACGAACAGCTGGAATGCGGGAGCGCAGGTGAGCAGCGTCGGCAGGCCTCTTGCGCGCAGCGGCGTCAGCAAGCCTTCGCGGCGCAGCGTGTCGACCGCTGCGCGAATCGCCGGCTCGGGCAAGTCGCATGCGATCTCCAGCTGCTGCCCCGTCGCCTCGCCGCCCAGGTACGCGCACGCCTCGAGCGCCGCGCGGCAGGTGGCGCCGAGCGCGTTCCAGGTCGGTCCGAAGAGGGCCGAGAGCTCTCTGCCGGCTTCGATCGCCGCGATCCGTTCCTCGAGCGTGTCGGTGCTGTCGCGGTAGCCGCGCAGGAACCACTCGATCACGCCCGGGTTGCCGCCGAGCAACCTGTGCAGGCGATGCGCGAACGCTCTGTCGAACTGCTCGCCCCCGTCGAGGCTCAGCCGGTGAACGCGGTCCTCGATCAGCTTGTAGACGTCATCCGCGTCGAGGTCGCGCAGCTCGACCCGCGATGCGTCGAGGCCGGCAGGGCGGTTCAGCGACGCGATCACCAGCGACCCGTTCGGGAGGTCGCTCAGGAAGTCGATCATCGAGCGCGAGGGCGGATCGTCCGCGAGGCTGAGGTTGTCGAGCACCAGCACGGTCCTGCTGCTCCCGAGATGCCGGCGCAGCTTCTCCACCTTCGCCTGCTCCGCCGCCGACGCCAGCGCCTGATCGTCGGTCTCGAGCGACAGGCGCCCGCAGATGTCGGCCATGGTGGGGCATCCGTCGTGCGCGTCGAACCACACCCAGTCCCGCCACGGGTCGAACGCGCCGGCGGGTCCGGCGTGGCGCAGGGCATGCATCAGCTCCCGCGCCGCCGCGCTCTTGCCGATCCATCTCTCGCCCTCGATCGTCAGCACGCGGTCGTGCCCTGAGCGGACGCGGGAGACCAGGTCGCTCAGCTGGCGCTCTCGGTTGATGAAGCGGGGGCGGCCCGGAAGGTCGGCGTCGTCGGACGCGGGCGGAGCGGGCGGAGCGGGCGTGCGGCCGGCGGCCGGAGCAGGCAGGACGACGATCGGCGGCAGCGAATCGGAGTCGCGACGCTTGAGCGCGACGATCAGCCCGAGCGTCGCGGCGACCAGCGTGATCACCGCCCCGGCGAAGGTGATCCAGGGCTCGGTGTTCGCGGGGTCGAGCATGGCGCGAAGGCGGCACGTAGAGAGCGCCACGCAACTACATAGCTGTCAATCGCGGAGCTTAACGAGCGGCGGCGCATGTCGCGGCAGACGGCTGGCCGCTTCACGCGTCGCGCCGAATGGCGGCGCCGCCTTGCGGGGCCGGACGCGAGGGCGCCGCCGCGAGCGCCTCCTCCCAGAACGCCGCGAGCTCGTCGCGGGAGAGGTCCAGCGCGTCGAGCAGGCGGAGCAGCGTCGAGAGCCGTGGGTCGCGCAGGCCGCGCTCGATCTCGCCGAGGTGCTTCTCGCCGATGCCGGCGCGCGCGGCCAGCTCGCGCTGGCTGAGCTCGAGCATGCGTCGCCGCTTGCGCAGCGTCCGCACGACCGTCAGCGCTCTCGATGCGGGCTCGGGCACCGCACGCTTATACCGCCTTGCGGGCGCAAAAGTGCTGGATTTGCAGGAGGAATGCGGCGGTCTGCCAGGTGGGTATGTCATCCCGGACGAGGGGCGCACCACCCGAAGCAGATAAACCTATTTAGGTGTAATACCCACCTTATTCGGGTGAAGGTGGTAGCGTCCGGGCGATCCGCAACGTCACCGCATTCACGCTCGCGCTGCCGGCGGGAATGGCGATCTCGCCCCGGGCGCCGTTCGTCCTCGCCGTCCTCTGGCTGCTGCCGGAATGGGTCGAGAAGTGGCTCGACGTGCGCGATCGCTGGCATCGCTGACACAGAAGACGCGTCTGCCGCGCTCTGGTGCGAGGATTGCGTCCGGGATGTCGCTGTCCTTCCCAATCCAACTCCTGCTCGTCGAGGACGACCCCGGCGACGCCCTCCTCGTCGAGTCGCTGCTCGCCGGCGTCGCGCCGAACGTCGACGTGATGCGCGTCGAGCGCTTGCAGGAGGCGGCCGAGATGCTGCCGGGCGGGATCGACTGCGTGCTGCTCGACCTCGGCCTGCCGGACGCGATGGGGCTCGAAGCGGTCGAGCGGCTGCGCGCATCCGCGCCCGATGCGGCGATCGTCGTGCTGACCGGCCACGACGACGAGCAGCGCGGCGTCGACGCGCTCTCGCGCGGCGCGGAGGACTACCTCGTCAAAGGCAGCGTCGACGGGCCGCTGCTCGCGCGCGCGATCCGCTACTCGATCGAGCGCTGCCGCGCCGACCGCTCGCAGCGCGAGCTGATCGAGGCGCGCCTGCACGCGCGCGAGAACGCCCGCCTGGAGCGCGGCCTGCTGCCGCAGGCGCTGGTGCGCGACCCGCACGTCGCGCTCAGCACGACCTATCGCCCGGGGCGCCGCCGTTCGCTGCTGGGCGGCGACTTCTACGACGCCGTCGAGCTCGACGACGGCACGCTGCACGTGCTGATCGGCGACGTCAGCGGTCACGGCCCCGACGAAGCTGCGCTCGGCGTCTGCCTGCGCGTCGCGTGGCGCACGCTGATGCTGGCCGACGAGGCGCCCGACGAGGCGCTCGCGCTGCTGCAGGAGGTCCTGCTGCACGAGCGCCACGCGCCGGCGATCTTCGCGACCGCGTGCATGCTGAGCGTCGCGCCCGATCGCAGCGAGGGCGAGCTGCGGGTGGCCGGCCATCCGCCGCCGGTCCTGGTCGACGGCCATGGCCTGCGGGCGCTCGAAGTGCCTCACGTCACGCCCCCCGTCGGCTTCGTCGAGCCCGGCGACTGGCGCGGCAACGCGCTGCGCTTCAGCGGCGACTGGGCGATGCTGCTCTACACCGACGGGCTGATCGACGGACGCGTCGGCGATGGGCCCGAGCGGCTCGGCGAGCAGCGGCTGGTCGAGCTGCTCGAGCAGCGCGTCGACGGCGACGTCGCCCGCTTCGTCGACGCCTCCCCGCTGCTCGACGAGCTCGTGACCGAGGTCGAGCGCCTGCACGGCGGCGACCTCACCGACGACGTCGCGATGGTGGTCGTGGCGGCGAGGAACGGCGGCGCATGAGCGAAGCGCGGCCGCCGGTCGTGAGCCGCTTCACCACCAGCCAATGGTTCGCGCTGGCGGCGAGCGCGCTCGCGCTGGTGACGGCGATCGGGACGGCGATCGGCGTGATCGCGATCGTGCGCCTCACGAACGCGCGCAATACGGTGCTCGACCGCAACGGGCCCGCCGTGCTCGCGCAGCTGGCGCTCAACACCGCGCTCGTGAACCAGGAGAGCGGCCTGCGCGGGTTCGTCCTGACCGGCCGCGAGCAGTTCCTGTCCCCCTACCGCGACGGCCGCATCTCCGAACGCGAGCAGTACGCCGCGCTCGACCGCTACCTGACCGGCGACGACATGGCCGCAGCTCGTCGCGACACCGCACGCGTGAAGGTGCGCGCGGCGGCGTGGCACGAACACTATGCGGCTCCCGTGATCCAGGCGATCCGGGCGCACGGCTCGGACGCGCCCGAGGCGCCCCCGCCGAGCATGGGGCGCCGGTTGTTCGAGCGGCTCCGCCGGTCGCTCGCTCAGCAGGCCGACTCACTCGGGCACGTGCGGACGGCCGGTCGCACGCACTTCAGAAGCATGGCGAACTTCCTGACGGCCGCATTCATCGCGATCGTCGTGCTGGTCGTGATCGGCATCGCGGGCGCGCTGCTGGCGCTGCGCGTGACGATCACTCGTCCGCTGCGCCTGCTCGGCCGCAGCGTGCGGCGCGTCTCCCGCGGCGAGTTCGACCACGGCATCGCGCGCAGCGGCGCACGCGACGTCGTCGCGCTGGGCGACGACGTCGACTCGATGCGGCGCCGGATCGTCGCCGAGCTGTCCAGCCTGCGCGAGGCGCACGACCGGCTCGACGAGCAGGCGCGCGAGCTGACCCGCTCGAACGCCGAGCTCGAGCAGTTCGCCTACGTCGCCTCGCACGACCTGCAGGAGCCGCTGCGCAAGGTCGCGAGCTTCTGCCAGCTGATCGAGCAGCGCTACGAGGACCAGCTCGACGAGCGCGGCAAGCAGTACATCGCCTTCGCGGTCGACGGCGCGAAGCGGATGCAGCAGCTGATCAACGACCTGCTCGCGTTCTCGCGCGTCGGCCGCGCCGGCGCCGAACAGGTCGTCTCCGGCGACGAGGTGCTGCGCCAGGCGCTCGCCAGCCTCGGCCACGCGATCGAGGACAGCGGAGCGCGGATCGAGGCCGGGCCGCTGCCGTCCGTCTGCGGCGAGCCGGCCCTGCTGGCCGCGGTCTTCCAGAACCTGATCGGCAACGCGCTCAAGTTCCACGGCAACGGCGGCCCGCCCCACGTCGCGATCTCGGCCGAGCGTCGCGGCGGCGAGTGGGTCTTCACCTGCGCCGACGACGGGATCGGGATCGAGCCCGAGTACGCGGAGCGCATCTTCATGATCTTCCAGCGGCTGCATCCGAAGGACGCCTACGCCGGCACCGGCATCGGGCTGGCGATGTGCCGCAAGATCGTCGAGTACCACGGCGGCCGCATCTGGCTCGACACCGAGGCGCCCGACGCCCGCACGACCTTCCGCTTCACCCTGCCAGCCATCGACGAGGAGCCTGCACCGACATGAGTCCGCCCCAGCTGTTGAACGCGATCGACGTCCTGCTCGTCGACGACGACCCGGGCGACACGCTGATGATCCGCGAGGCGTTCGAGCACAACAAGGTCAAGAACGAGCTGCAGTGCGTGGCCGACGGCGTGCAGGCGATGCAGTACCTGCGCAGAGAGGGCGAGTACGCGAACGCGCCGCGCCCCGACCTGATCCTGCTCGACCTCAACCTGCCGCGCAAGGACGGCCGCGAAGTGCTGGCGGAGATCAAGAGCGATCCGCAGCTGGCGACGATCCCCGTCGTGGTGCTGACGACCTCGCATGCGGAGGAGGACGTGCTCAAGAGCTACCAGCTGCACGCGAACGCCTACGTCACGAAGCCGGTCGACTTCGAGCGCTTCATCGAGGTCGTGCGCCAGATCGACGAGTTCTTCGTGACGGTGGTGAAGCTGCCGGGCATGTAGCGCCGTCTGACAGCGGACGCGTGCGTCCGACATAAGCGGAGTCAATTCCGCTTCGTGCTACCATACGAAGCGGAATCAAATCCGCTTACGCATCGGAGGCACGCATGTCCACCACCGCCGTTCCATCCCTCGCCGGCACGTACACCGCCGATCCCGTCCACTCCAGTTTCGCGTTCGCCGTCCGCTACATGGGCGTCTCGACCTTCCGCGGCACGCTCGGCGACGTCGCAGCGACGCTGGCGGTCGGGCCCGACGGCGCGGCGCTCGAGGGCGCCGCGCGGGTCGAGTCGATCTCGATCCGCACGCCGCAGCAGTTCCGCGACCACGTCCTCTCGGAGGAGTTCTTCGACGTCGCGAACCATCCCCAGGTCGCGTTCCGCTCCACGCGCGTCGAGCTGGCGGACGACGGCCGCGCCGTCGTCGACGGCGAGCTGACGATCAAGGGCACGACGCTGCCGCTCCACGCCGAGGGCGGCTGGACCCCCGAGGCCGAGCTGTTCGGGGCGCGCAAGGGCGGCCTCACGCTCACGGCGACGATCGACCGCACCGCCTACGGCCTCGACTGGAACGCCGACCTGCCGACCGGCGGCAAGGCGCTCGCCGACGACGTCACGCTGACGGTGGAGCTGGCGCTGATCGCGGCACAGCCGCTGGAGGCGTAGCGCCATGCGGGTGCTCGGCCTCTCCGGCAGCCTCCGGCGCGACTCCCACAACCGCGCGCTCCTGCGCGCCGCGGCGGCTGCGCTGCCGCGCGACGTGGAGCTGGTGGAGTGGGACCGGATCGCCGAGCTGCCCGCCTACGACGAGGACCTCGACGCAGCGACCGCGCCCGCGCCGGTGCGGGCGCTGCGCGAGGCGATCGCCGCCGCCGACGCGGTGCTGATCGCGACCCCGGAGTACAACCACTCGCTTCCGGGCGCACTGAAGAATGCGCTCGACTGGGCCTCGCGCCCGCACGCGGCGAACCCGCTGCGCGGCAAGCCGGCCGCCGTGGTCGGCGCCAGCACCGGCCTGTTCGGGGCGGTGTGGGCGCAGGCGGAGGCACGCAAGGTGCTCAAGGCGATCGGAGCCGACGTGCTGGAGCGCGAGCTGCCCGTCGGGCAAGCCGACGCCGCGTGGGCGCCCGACGGCACGCTGCTCGATCCGGACCTGCGCGCCGCGCTCGTCGAGATCCTCGACGCACTCGTGCAGGCGATCGAGTTTCGTGCTCCGGTCACCGCGAGCGGCGGCCTTCGCGCGACGCAACCCCTGCTGGAGGCGGCATGATGCAGCAACCATGGAGGAGCTCCCGCTGATCGCGCCGCCGACCGAGCAGACCGAGCGCGCCGACGCCGCCAGCAACCGCAAGCGGATCCTGGCGGCCGCGACCGAGCTGTTCGCGCAGCGGGGGCCCGACTGCGTCTCGATGCAGGACGTCGCGAAGGCGGCCGGCGTCGGGATGGGCACGATGTACCGGCGTTTCGGCGATCGTGCCGGCCTCACGTTCGCGCTGCTGGGCGAGCGCCATCTGCAGCTGCAGGAGGAGCTGCTGCGCGGTGCGCCGCCGCTGGGTCCGGGCGCGCCGGCGCGCGAGCGGCTGCATGCCTTCGGTCGGGCGCGCATCGCATTGCTCGACGACGGCGAGGCCGCGATGCTGCTGACGACGGCCGAAGCGGGCGGCGCGACGCTGCGCGGTCCGGACGCCGCCTACCGCACGCATCTCGCGGTGCTGCTGCGCGCGGCGGCGCCGGCGCTCGACGTCGAGTACGCGGTCAACTCGCTCGTGATGGCGTTCGACGCGCGCCTGCACGTGCACCTGCGCCGCGAGCGCGGCTGGTCGCTGACCCGCATCCAGGATGGCTGGTGCGCGCTCGCCGACGCGTGGCTCGCGGGCGCGGGCATGGCGCGAACGGATCCGCGCGCGTCGTAAGCTCCCGCGCCATGTCGCCGTTCTGGATCTGGACGCAGGCGCTGATCGTGGTGTGCGTGCTCGCCGGCATCGCGATCGCGATCGTGAAACTGGCGTAACGCCTCTGACGGCGCGGCTATGATCCGCGCGCACGTCGTCAGCGGCCAAGGGAGCGTCCGGTGTTCAGCTCGATCGTGGTGGGAACCGATGGCTCCGAGACCGCCCAGGAGGCGGTCCGTCAGGCCGTCGAGCTGGCGAAGCTGGCGGGCGCGACGCTCGAGGTCGTCAGCGCCTACGAGCCGGTCTCGGGCCAGCGCCTGAAGGACGAGGCGATCGAGGCGCCGCGCGACCTGCAGTGGTCGGTCAACCCGCGCGAGGACGTCGACGCGACGCTCGAAGAGGTCGCCGAGGCGGCGCGTGCGGCGGGCGTCGCGGAGGTCCGCACGTTCGCGCGTCAAGGCGATCCGGCCGATGCGATCCTCGACGTCGCCGAGGAGCAGGGCAGCGATCTGATCATCGTCGGCAACAAGGGCATGACCGGCGCGAAGCGCTTCCTGCTCGGCTCGGTGCCGAACAAGGTCAGCCACCACGCCCCCTGCTCGGTGCTGATCATCCGGACGACGTAGCGCTCGCGGCCCCGGCCGCGCGCCGCATAGCGGCGTCGAACGCGTCCTCCCACTCACCGGCGCGGCGTCCGAGCGTCTGCTGCGTCACCCACTTGGACGCGCGCTTGGACAGCTTCTGCCGATCCTTCGGCCGTTCGATCAAGCGCACCAGCTGCTCGTGCCAGCGGTCGTCGGGCACGAGCCGGCCGCCCTGCTTCTCGCCGAGGGCGGCGTAGGGGCCTATCGGCGAGGCGAGCCACGGCACGCGCGCCGCGGCGTACTCCTTGAGCTTCACGTCCGAGCGGCAGCGGTTGAAGGGGATGTCGGACAGCGGCGCGATCCCGATGTCGAATATCGCCAGCTGACGGGTCAAGATCCGCACCGGCACGTATTCGCTGTGGAAGTAGCGCTCGCTGCGCAGGCCGAGCCTGAGTCCGAGGGAGACGACGTTGACGTCGTCGCGTTCGTCGAGCAGCTGCTGCAGGACCCGGACGATCGGCAGGCGCTCGACGTCGGCGGCATGCTCGAGACCGGCGGTCCATCCGATCGTCACGCCGTGGTGCGGCTGACGGTCGGGCCTCAATAACTCGTCGGGCAGGTAGTTCGGGATCACGACGGGCGCCGGCGCGCCGTCGCGGGCCATCTGGTCGGCCAGATGCGTGCTCGGCGTCGTCGACAGGTCGACGTACCTCCACAGTCTGCGCATCTCGACGAGGCGGCGGTCGCCGGCGTAGCCGTTCCACACTCTGTCGTAGGCGACGCCTCTCGGAGTGGCCGCCTGGAAGTCGTCCTGGTCCCACACGACGGCGGCGCCCTCCGCCTTCGCCTGGCGGGCGATTCGCCACACCTGCTCGTCGCAGTAGCGGTGGATGTGCAGCACGTCGATGCCCGCGAGCGAGCCGACCGATTGCGGCTGGTTGTCCTCGATCGGGAGCGGGCGGACGCGGTGGCCGCGCTCGGCCAGCGCCGCCATCGGCCCGATGCCGCGGTAGAAGCCGTTGCCCGATTCGGGTCTCGCCAGGAACGCGATGCGCATCATGCGGCCGCCGCTCCCGTGCGCGCCTGCGCGATCGCCTGCTCGAACCGCTCCTCCCAGATGCGCGCGGCCTTCGTGAGCGTCTGACCGGCAACCCACTTGCCGGCGCGCTTCGTCAGCTTCGCGCGCTCGCGCGGCCGCTCGAGCAGTCGCAGCAGCGCCTCGTGCCAGCCGTCGTCGGGCACGAGCCGCCCGCCCTGCTTCTCGCCCATGCCGACGTACGGTCCTATCGGCGAGGCGAGCCAGCACGCGCCGGCGGCGGCGTACTCCTTGCACTTGACGTTCGAGCGCGCCTGGTTCATCGGGATGTCGGCCAGCGGCGCGATGCCGACGTCGAACACGCCGGCCGCTCTCGTCAGCTCCATCAGCGGCACGACGTTGACGTGCCGGTAGCGCTCGCCGCGCAGCCCCAGCCCGAGCCCGAAGGAGACGACGCGCACCTCCGGCCGCTCGTCGAGCAGCCGCTGCAGCGTCTCGCGGATCGGGATCCGCTCGGCGTCTATCTGATGCTCGAGGCCCGCTATCCAGCCGATCGTGACGCCCTCGCGCGGCGGGCGCGAGCGCAGCACGAACTGATCCGGCACGCAGTTCTCGATCACCTCCGCATGCCGCGCGCCGTACTCGCGCAGGCGGCTGACGAGGTGCGCGCTCGGCGCGGTCACGAGGTCGGCGAGCCCGAACAGCCTGCGCATGCCCGCCAGCCGCCGCTCCCACATGATCCCGCCCTGCCTGCGGTAGCCGGGCGTGCCTCTGGGGACCGAGCCCATGTCGTCGTCGTTGTCCCACACGACCGCCGCGCCGTGCGCCTTCGCCGCGCGGGCGAGGCCGATCACGCCTTCTTCGGCGTAGCGATGGATGTGCAGCACGTCGACGTCGCGCACGGCCGCCAGCGACGGGTCCCCGGCGTTGATCGGGACCTCGCGCACCTGATGTCCACGGCACTGCCGCAGCGCCGTCATCGGACCTATCCCCCGATAGAAGCCGTTCCCCGTAGCGGGATCGGCCACATATGCGATCCGCATCTGCTCAGCATGCCTGGCGGCGGGGTCTGTGGGCAAGCGGCAACCGTCAGGGGGCGGTCGCGCACTGCGGCGTCTGCAGCGTGCTGTTCGTCGCTGCTCCCGCGTCGACCAAGCCGTAGCCGTACACGCGGTTGGGGCCGGGGATCCCGAGCGGCTTGGCGGTCGCCTTCAGGCGGCATTCGACCTGGCTCGCGGCCGGGTTCGCGCCCAACACCCCGCTCGCGATCACGAGCGCCGCCGTGGCGGAGACGTGCGGCGCCGCCATCGACGTGCCGTCGTACCCGGACGGCAGCCCGAAGTGCGCGATCGAGTCCGTGTAGGTCATCTGGTAGATGTCGCCCCCGCGGTGGCCGGGATGGCAGTTCGGGTCGTTGGAGAGGTCGGCGTCGTCGCCGCCGCCGGGTGCCACGAGGTCGAGCCCGAAGCCGTCGTTGGAGAAGTCGGCGAGGCAGCCGTCGTCGGTGGTCGCACCGACCGAGATCACATTGCTCGTGCGCGCCGGATACGCGATCCGCGCTTCGCCTTCGTTGCCGGAGCTGCCGACGACCGCGACGGCGTGTCTGCCGGCGTAGCGCAGCGCGGCCGTGATGTCCGGGATCTCCGCGCGCCGCACGCTCGTCGAGAACTCGAGGCTCATGTTGATCACCTTCGCGCCGTGGCGGACGGCATAGCGGATGCCCTTGGCGATCGTCGCCGCGTCCCCGTATCCGCGCGCGTCCAGCACGCGGACGGGCATGATCGTCGCGCCCCACGCGAGGCCGCTGACACCGAGTGCGTTGTTCGTCGCCTCGGCGATCGTCCCCGCGACGTGCGTGCCGTGTCCGTTGCGGTCGACCGGGAGGCGCGTGCGGTCGACGAAGTCGTACGGCGCGACGAACTTCGTGCCGGCGAAGTCGGGCGAGCGGCGGAAGCGACCGAGGTTGCGGTACGCGATGCCGGTGTCGAGCACGGCGATCCGCACGCCGCGGCCGCCGGGCGCGCTGCCCGCGAGGTTCGTCCACGCGTCGAGCGCATTGACGCCGAACGCGCCGTAGAAGTTCCACTGGAGCGCCGGGAGGCCGCCGGGGTAGCCGCGCACGCCCGGGTCGTCGGGCAGCGGAACCTGGCTCGCGTGCGCGATCGGGTTCGGTGCGGCGAACGCGACGCCGGGCGTGCGGCGCAGCCGGGCGACGGTCGCGCGCACGCGGCCGGGCGGGACGCGCAGGACGTGCGTGAGCGTCTCGCCCGCGCGCGCGGCGCCCGCCTCGTAGCCGACGACGACCTCGCCGGGCACGTACGCCGGCGGCTCGCTGGCGGAGGCGGCGGCGGGCCCGCCGAGCGCGAGCGCGACGAAGGCGGCGGTGAGGAGACGGGGGCGGAAGGGCATGGGCGGCGGGTCGTGGAACGCTGCAGCCATCCTGCCGCGTCTGTCTTAAGACATCATCGGCGCGGAAAGGTTTCGCCGCAAGACCCCGACTCGGCGCGTTGGACGCGCCGGAGCCCCGTGACCAGCCACTTCTTCCCACGCGACGAGCACTTCATGCGCCTCGCGCTGCGCGAAGCCGAACGCGCGACCGAGCACGACGACGTGCCGATCGGCGCGGTGCTCGTGCACGAGGGCGAGGTCCTTGCGACGGGCCGCAACGAGCGCGAGCTGCGCCAGGATCCGACGGCGCATGCCGAGGTGCTCGCGCTGCGCGAGGCGGCGGCGAAGCTGGGCACGTGGCGGGTGCTGGAGAGCGTGCTGTACGTGACGCTCGAGCCGTGCGCGATGTGCGCCGGAGCGATCGTGCTGGCGCGCGTGCCGCGAGTCGTGTTCGGCGCGTGGGATCCGAAGGCGGGGGCCGCCGGCAGCGTGCTCGACATCCTCGCGCAGCCGCAGCTCAACCACCGTCCCGAGGTCGCGGGCGGGCTGCTGGCGGCGGAGTGCGGCGCGCTGCTGACGAGCTTCTTCGCGGGCCGCCGCTGAGGAGCCAACCGCTACCCTGTGCGAGCCGTACCCACCTGGAGGGGTGGCAGAGCGGTTGAATGCGGCGGTCTCGAAAACCGTTATGGGCCGGTTAGGTCCATCGAGGGTTCGAATCCCTCCCCCTCCGTCCGCCCGTACTGGTCCGGGATCCAGCCCCAGCCGAACGCGATCGCGGGACGCGTAGGCCGCCTGCCGAACAGCCTGAGCGGATCGACGCTCGCGTCGAGCACGCGGCAGCTGTGGTGCCACGCCGCGGTCAGGTCGAACGTGTAGCCGAAGCGGTCGCCCGGCCCGACCGCGGCGAGCACCTCGATCGCGCGATCGTCCAGCCAGCGCGGCTGCTCGCCGAGCGGCGGCCCCTCGTCGGGCAGCCCGACGAAGCGGCCGTCCGGGAGCTCGAACGCGTGCAGGTGCGCGAGATCCCAGCGCGCGAAGGCGATGTCGATCGCGTCCGCCAGCTGCAGGAACGTGTGGCCCGGACCGACGAGCACGATCCGTCCCGGCGGCGGCTCGCAGGCGATCTCGGCACTTCCCTCCAGCTCGACCTGGACCTGTAGCCATGGCAGCGGATTGAGGCCCACGGCAGCACGCTAGCCCCGGTCCGCCGGGGACTCAACACACGATGTGTGGGATTACGGTGCAGCGGGTGCCGGAGGCGGCCGCGCGTCAGGCCGCGCCGACCGCGGTGCGGTAGCGGCTCGCCAGCTCGGGCGCGAGCTCGTCCATCCAACGGGCGAACCCCGCCAGCCCGGCTTCGAGCGACGTGCGCGCGCTCCAGCCGAGCTCCTCGCGCGCGCGGCGCGCGTCGGCGACCCACACGTCGGTGTCCCAGTCGCGCGCGGGGAACGCCGCCCACGCCGGCTCCTCCTCGATCGAGAAGGTGCGCCGCGCCGCGTCGGCCAACTCGCGCAGCGTCGTCTGCATGCCGCTGCCGATGTTGTAGACGGCGCCGGCGCCCGGCTGCGCATGTTGGGCGGCGAGCAGGAAGGCGTCGCAGACGTCTTCGACGTACACGAAGTCGCGCGCGATCGCCGGGTCCGCCAGCGGCGGCAGGCGGCGATCGAGCCCCGCGGCCACGAGCGCCGGCATCAATCGTCTCGGCTCCTCCCACGGACCGTACGCGGAGTACAGGCGCAGCGTCGTGATCGCGGCGTCGCGCGAGCGCGCGAGCCAACCGCCGAGCAGCGTGGCCGACGCCTTGGTGACGGCATACGCGCTGTTGGGCTCGGGCAGCTCGTGCTCGGGCGGGGCGTGGTCCTTCAGGCCGTACTCGGACGAGGAGCCGGCGTTGACGAGCGCACGCGCACCGACCTCCAGCGCCGCCTCCGCGACGTGCGCCGCGCCGGCGACGTTCGTCTCGATCATCCGCGGCAGCGAGCGCTGCCACGAGTAGGCGCCGTGCGCGGCGAGGTGGAAGACCTCCTCCGGCTGCGCAGACCTCATCACGGCGGCGACCGCGTCCGCGTCGCGCAGGTCGATTTCGAGCACCTCGGCGTGCTCGCGCAGGCCCTCGAGTCGCCATGGGTCCGAACCCGGCCCCGCCAGCGCGGTGACGTCGTCGCCGCGCTCGACCAGCCGCCGCGCGAGCGCCGCGCCGATGAAGCCGGCCGCGCCGGTTACGAGCGAACGGGCGGGCACGCGGCCTCCAGCTCTGCCACCGCCTGACGGTGCGTCTCCGCTTCGAGCGGCAGGTAGTGCCACTCGATCTTGCTCTCCATGAACGACACGCCGCGCCCGAAGACGGTTCTCGCGAGCAGCACGTGCGGTGCGCCGGAGTCGAGCTCGAGCTGCTCGATCGCCTCGGCGATCGCGTCGGGATCGGTCCCGTCGACCTCGTGGACGTCCCAGCCGAATGCGGCCCAGCGCGCGCGAGCCGGCGGTCCCGGGTCGAGCACGTCGCGCGTGTACCCGAGCGCCTGCTGGCCGTTCATGTCGATCAGCGCGACGAGGTTCGCGAGCCGATGATGCGCGGCGAACATCGCCGCCTCCCATATCGAGCCCTCGTTCGTCTCGGCGTCGCTCAACAGCGCGAACACGCGGCGCGGCGAGCCCTGGCGCTGCGCGGCGAGCGCGGCGCCGGTCGCGATCGAGAGGCCCTGACCGAGCGAGCCGGTCGAGAAGTCGACGCCGGGCAGCACGTGCTCGGGGTGCGCGCCGAGCATCGAACCCTCGCCGCAGTAGGTCGACAGCAGCTCGCGGTCGATGCGGCCGGTCGCCGCCAGCGCGGCGTACAGGCCGAGCGCGGCGTGGCCCTTCGACAGCACGAAGCGGTCGCGCTCGGATTCCCGCGGTTCGCCGATCCGCAGCACGCGTCCGTACAGCGCCGCGAGCAGGTCGGCGATCGACAGCGCCGAACCGATGTGTCCGACCCCCGCCCGCATCGACTCGTCGATCACGGCGCGGCGGATCTCGTATGCGAGCCGCTCCCCCTCCATCGATCCCCCTTCGAATTTCGGCCGACTCTAGCAGCGGCCGAGTCGCACCGGGGAATGGAGCAGCGGGGGAATGGTAGGCTCGCCTACGCACTACGGGGGAAAAGGGGGAACGCTCCGGTGCGTATCGCTTTCATCGCCAATCCGGAGCTTCCGGGCGGCTGGTATCGCGGCATAGGTCCGATGGTCGCGCTGCATGCGCGCGGCCACGACATCGTGCAGCTGTGGATCCCGAGGGAGGGGATACGCGGCGAGCTGATGGCGGGTTGCGAGCTGCTGCACATCCATCGCGTCCACGAGCCGGAAGTCCTCGAGCTCGTGCGCCACGCGAAGCGCAGCGGGATGGCCGTCGTCTACGACAACGACGACGACATGCGCGCGATCCCGAAAGGCGACGCGGCGCACAGGGACTACGGCGGCTTCGCGGGCGCCCGCGCGCTGCAGGAGATACGCAGGCTGCTGCAGCAGACCGATCTCGCGATCGCGGCGAGCGTCCCGATCGCGGAGCGCTTCCGCGAGTACGGCGCCCAGCACGTCGAGCAGATCGAGAACTACGTTCCCGACGCGGTGCTGAACGCGTCGGCGCCGCCGAACGGCGACAGGATCGTCGCGGGTTGGCTCGCGGGCAACGAGCACCACCTCGACATCGATCGGATGCCGCTGCGCGAGCAGCTCGGCAGGGCGCTGGATGCGCATCCGCGGCTGATCGTGGAGACGCTCGGCTGCTCGCTGAGACTGCGGCATGAGCGCTACCGCCATGTCCGGCGGCTGGACTTCTTCGACCTCGCCCCGCATCTGGCGAGATACGACATCGGGCTGGCGCCGATCGCCGACATCCCGTTCAACCGCGCCCGCTCGAACATCAAGGTCAAGGAATACGCGGCGCTCGGCAGACCGTGGCTGGCATCGCCCGTCGGGCCCTACGCCTCGCTGGGCGAGAAGCAGGGCGGCCGCCTCGTGCCGGACGACGGCTGGGCGCAGGCGATCGGCCGGCTGGTCGAGAAGCCGCGCGAGTACCGCAGGCTGGCCAAGCGGGCGCGCAAGTGGGGCCGCGAACAGTCGATCTCCGTGCATGCGGAGCGGTGGGAGCGGGTGCTGATGGAGGCCGTCGTGCGCGCCGGCGGAACGCCGCGGCCCGCCGGCGCTCCGCGGCGGCCGGCGGCGATCGCCCGCGCCGCGGTGTAACTGCAGGTAACGTCAACGACACGTCGAGCTAGGGGAGACCGAGAGCGAAATGGACCGGGTCGAGGTACAAGCGATGATCAACCAGGAGGACCGCCACTGGTGGTACCGGGGGCGGCGGCGGATCGTCTGTGAGCAGCTCGCGCAGCTGCCGACCGGTCCGACGATGCGGGTCCTCGACGCCGGCTGCGGCTCCGGGCGCCTGCTCGACGAGCTGCGCGACTACGGGCAGGTCACGGGGCTCGACCTCAATCCGGACTCGGTCGAGATCGCGCGCAGCCGCGGTCATGAGGATGTGGTCCAGGGGCCCGTCGAGCAGCTGCCGTGGCCGGACGAGACGTTCGACCTCGTGATCTCGCTCGACATGGTCGAGCACACCGCCGACGACCGCGTGACGCTGCGCGAGCTGCGGCGCGTGACGAAGACGGGCGGCTACTTCCTGATGACCGTGCCGGCGCTGAGAGCGCTGTGGTCGAGCCACGACGTCTTCAACAACCACTTCCGCCGCTACGACCGCAGGATGATGCGCTCGCTCGCCGCCGACACCGGCTGGAGCATCGAGCGGATGACGTACTTCAACTCGCTGCTGCTGCCGCCGGCCGCGGCCGTGCGCCTGCTGCAGCGCGTGCGCCATCGCGACCTGCTGCAGAACGGCACCGCCGAGGAGATCTCGAACGAGGCCCAGCACGGCAGGCACTCCTCCGACGTGGAGCTGACGCCGCCGTGGATGTCGCCGCTGCTCGAGCTGCCGATGAAGCTGGAGGCGCGCTGGCTCGACCACGGCCGCCGCAGACTGCCCGCCGGGCTCTCGCTGCTGGCCGTCATGCGGCGCGTCTGAGCGCCGCGCGCGCCTACGGCGCGTTCCCGACTTCGCCGCCCGCTTCTGCTGCGGCGGCCGGGGGCGCGCCGTCGACCCACAGCTCGTCGCCGTCGGCGTCGGCGGCGACTCTGCCGAAGCCGTCGGCCGCCAGCGCGGGACGTACGTCCGGCACCGCCGCCGGCGTCGTCGGGACGAACACCTTCCTGCCGCCTTCCCTGCGCAGCGCGCGCACGACGTCCTGCAGCTGGCTGACCGCCGGCGTCGCGAGCGCGTTCGTGTAGGGCGAGACGTTCGTGACGCCGAGGTTCTCGGCGATGCGGTGTCCGAGGAACAGCAGGACCGCGACGTGCTCGCCGCGCCTGACGTGCTCGGCGACGAACGCCTGCCCCGTCGGTGCGCGCAGCACCGGCGGGCTCCTGATCCTCAAGCGGTCGACCTGCGACCACGGCGTCGGCGTCTGCGCGAGCGAGCAGGCGATCGCGCCGAAGGCGAACAGGCACAGCAGCATCGCTGGCTCGGGACGGCGCCCTCCCCGCGCGACAAGCGCGCGTACCGCCGCGAGCGTCAGCAGCGCGAGCGCGAACGACCAGGTGCCGAAGGTCGTCACCAGCACCTCGGGATGCGAACGGCCGGCGTAGTAGGCGCCGCTGCCGAGCCCGAAGACCGCGACGAACGCGAGCGCTCCGGTCAGCGCGCGCTCCTCTGCGGCCGGACCGCTCAGCGCCCGCACGGTGGCGAGCGCGAGCGCGGCGACGTACGTCAGGTAGATCAGCGTGTGCAGGCCGAGCGCCGGCATCGGCAGCATCGCGAAGCCGGCGCCCGCGTACAGGCGGGTGTAGCGCAGCAGCAGCATGAGGTCCGGCAGCGCGCCGGCGCGCGCCAGCGTCAGCGCGGAGACGAGCGCGAACGCCGCCGCCAAGCCGATTGCCGCGTCGAGTGCGAGCCGGCCGACCCGGGCGCGCGAGCGCGGCGTCGTCCACAGCAGCGCCGCGGCGAGTCCGCCGAGCGCCGGCAGCCCGTGGTCGACGTTGTTGAGCGCGACCAGGCCCGCGACGAGGAACAGCGGCCACGTGCGCGCGCCGCGTCTGTCCGCAGCGCGTCCCAGGTGTCGGACGACGAGCCACGCCAGCAGCCACGGGCCGGCGAAGCGTATGGGGTAGTCGGAGAAGATCGTCGCGAGCGTGTAGCGGTTCTCGAGCGGTCCGCGCTGCAGGAAGTAGCTCGACGCGACGAACGGCGCGAACAGCAGCAGGCCCGCGAGCGGGCTCCGCGCGACGCGCCGCAGCACGTCGTAGATCGCCAGCAGCGCGACGCCGCTCAGCACGCACATCGCGCCGACGAAGACGCCGACCGAGGGGCCGAGCAGCGCCAGCACCGCGGCGACCGGGAACGGCCACAGCGAGCCGTACTGCGCGGCGAAGTTCACGAGCGGCGTGCGGCCGTTGAGCACCGCCCACGTTTCGTCCATCGTGAACTGCAGGTGGTAGTAGGCCGCCCCGTTCTCTTCGTAGACCGTGCCTTCGGTGTTGAACGCGTGCAGCTGCCAGACGACGACGAGCAGCACGGCGGCGAGCGTCCAGCCGACGCGCCGCGCGCGCGAATCGCGCAGCGCGCCTGCGGCGAGCGCGCGTACGCGCGCACTGCGCGCCGCGAGCACCGTCGCGCCCGTGCCCACCGCGGCGGCGAGCAGCGTCGCGTTCGTGAAGTACTGCTGCTTGACGACCTCGTAGCCCGGAAACGCGAACACGTGCCGGCGCTGTGCGATGAAGCAGGCGATCGCGAACAGCGCGAGCGCGCCCTGCGCCGCCCACACGAGCGGCCGCACGGCGCCCGCCGGCAGGCGCGGACCGCGCCGCGCCAGCGCGATCGTCGCGCCGGCGAGCAGCAGCGGCCCGAGCAGCGCGACGAGAAAGCGGCCCTGCTCGTGCGGCTCGGGCAGCAGTTCGTGCGCCGGCGCCGCGAAGAAGACGACGGAGGAGCGCGGCAGCAGCAGCTCGCCGAGGGGCGGACCGAGCGCGACGATCAGCAGCAGCGTGACGGCGGCGCACGGCAGCGCGAGCAGCCAGGCGAGCTCGCCGCTGCTCGGCGTGCGGGTCGCCGCGACCGCCGGAGTGGAAAACGGCGCTGGCGGACCGCCCGGCGCGCCGCGCCGCGCGCTGGTGCGACCTGCGGCGGTCATGCGTCAGCCGGCGACCCGGCCCAGCTCACCTGCGGGCAGGCGCTCGTCCGCGCCGGCGCCGGCCGCGTTCGTCTCGCTGGGCAGCACGCCGCCGGGCGGTGCGCTGTGGAACGACCCCCGCATGCGGTAGGCGCCGAGCAGCATGCGGATCGCCGACTTGTAGCTCGTCGTCGATCTGCCGCCGAAGCGCTCGGTCGGGTAGATCGGGATCTCGATCACCGGATAGCCCGCGTAGCGGCAGGCGCGCATCCACTCGAGGTCGTACAGCTCGGCATCGCTGCTCAGCCTCATCAAGTGGTGGTAGTTGCGCGGGAAGAACTTCGGCGTGCCGTCGATGTCCCACGTCGCGAGGTCGAACAGGCGGCGGCACTCGAAGTTGTAGAGCACCGATCCGGCGCGCCGCAGCGCGCTCTCGCGGATGCGCCGCTGCGCCTTCAGCGCCGCGTCCGGATACGCCATCGCGTACGCGAGCATCAGCGTCGCCGTCTCCGGCGTCGTGCGTGCGGAGTTCGTGTAGCCCACCACCTCGCCGCGGCTGGCCTCGAGGCCGGCGTTGATCGCGCGGCCCCATCCGCCCCGCTTGAGCGGGCCGACCAGCTGGACTCTGTCGGGATGCCGCGCGGCCAGCTCCGCGCAGATCTCCGCGGAGGCGTCGTGGCAGCCGTTCGGCACGAGCACGAGCTCGACCGGCCGCGGCAGCTTCGCGAAGTCGGCGAGGAAGCCGTTGACGACCTTGGAGATGTGGTCGGCCTGATTGTGGATCGGCAGGATCAGCGAGGCGAAGGGCGTGACGGTGTCGGTGTTGCCGTTCGTGCTCATCGTGGTTGCGTGGCTCCGGTCGTGACGGGTGCGGGTGTGCCCTCGAGCGCGCGCAGGGCACTCGCGGCGAGCTGGTCGGGCGCGAGCCCGTGGCGGTCGTAGAGGTGCGGGCGGCTGCCCGTCGCGCCGATCGGCGTGGCGCGCAGGCCGGCGCGCACAAGCCGGCAGTCGAGGCCCTGCTCGGCGATCGTCTCGGCCACGAGCGAGCCGAGCGCCCCGTTGACGTAGTGCGCCTCGGCGCTCAGCGCGAGCGGCACGTCGGCGAGCGCCTCAGCCAGGTCCGCGGTCGGCGCGGGGTTGAGGCTGGAGACGACGAGCACCGAGGCGTCGACACCGGCGGCGGCAAGCCGCTCGGCCGCCTCGACGCAGGTCGCGGCCATCCCGCCCAGCGCCACCAGCGCGACGTCGCGGCCCTCGCCGATCCGCTCGGCGCGGCCGAGCGCAAAGCGGCCGTCGAGGCCCGGGACGGGCTGCGACTCCTTGCCGAGGCGCAGGTAGACCGGCCCAGGCAGCTGCTGCAGCACCGGCACGGCGGCGCTCGTCTGCTGCGGATCGGCTGGCGCGATGACGGCGATGCCGGGTTGCACGCGCATGATGCCGGCGTCCTCGAGCGCGTAGTGGGTGACGCCGTTGTGGCCGTAGTCCATCCCGCCGCCGACGCCGACGACGCGCACCGGCAGCTCGTGCAGGATCGGGCCGTTGCGCACGAACTCGTAGCCGCGCATCGAGGCGAACGTGGCGATCGAGTAGACGTACGGCGTGTAGCCGGCCTCCGCCAGGCCGGTCGCCATGCCGACCATGTTCTGCTCGGCCACGCCCGCGTTGAAGAAGCGGTCCGGGTAGCGCTCGGCGAACGGCTCCAGCACGGCAAAGCCGAGGTCGCCGGTCAGCAGGACGATGCGCTCGTCGGTCTCGGCGAGCTCCAGCAAGGTATGAGCAAAGGCAGAACGCATGGAAAGCCGATCCCCCGAGGGCCTCGTTGACTGCGTCGGCCGTCGGGCGCCGCTGCCGGCGCCTGACAGACCGTTGCCGTGGTGCGTCCGCCGCTCCCCCACGAAGCCTTGGTTGCGGACGATCCCCAGCAATTATATGGCGCGATGTCAACCGGGGCGACCGTAGTCCGGCGGTCAACCGAAACCGAGGATCGATCTTCGTAAAGTCGAAGACCTGTTCCACAAGAAGGCGTCGATTCACGGTTTGTTAAGCCGCTCCGCGTGTCGGCGAGTTGTGCGAGTATCGCGCGATGGCCCGGGGGAGCCAAGCGACGCAGGCGCCGCGGTCGCGCGAGCGGCAGCTGCGAGGGGGACGGGGCGATTCGCGCGCGGCAGCGCTTGCGCGGCGGATCCGCGCGAGCGCGCCGGCACGCTGGCTGATCGCGCATCCGTCGAGCTCGGCGGCACTGCTGTTCGGCCTGTTCGTGCTGGTGTACCTGTGGCCCGCGCTCGTGCAGGGCGAGCTGCTGTCGCCGGTGTCGATGCTCTACGGGAGCACGCCCTGGACGTCGTTCCAACCGGACGACATCGGCGGCTACATCAACGCGCTGCTGTCCGACGTCCCGACGGCCGATTATCCGTGGCGCTGGCTGATCCGCAGCATGCTGCACGAAGGGGCGTTCCCGGCGTGGAACCCGTACGTGTTCGGCGGCATCCCGTTGTGGTCGAATCCGCAGACCGGCCTGTTCTCGCTCTTCAGCCTGCCGCTGTGGATCCTGCCGCTCAACTACGGCATCGGCGTCGGTGCGGCGCTGAAGCTGTGGGCGGCGGCGTTCGGCACCTGGCTGCTCGTGCGCGAGCTGCGGCTCGGCTTCCTGCCGGCGCTGCTGGCCGGCGTGTGCTTCTCCTTCAGTGCGATCGACATCGTCTGGCTCACGCACGAGACGGTCCCGGCGGTGGCGGCGATGCTGCCGTGGATGCTGTGGCTCGCCGAGCGGATCTTCTGCGGCGGTCGGCTGGGCGCCCTGCTCGGCTTGGCGGCGGCGACCGCGATCGGACTCGGCGGCGGCCATCCCGGGATGCAGGTGCATGTGGTCGCTGCCGTCGCGCTCTACGCAGTCCTGCGCGCGGCGTTCATGCCGCAGGCGACCGCGCTGGGCGAGCGCCTGCGTCCGCTCGGCCTCGCGATCGGAGGGCTCGCGCTCGGCGCCCTGCTGATGAGCGCGATGCTGCTGCCGGAGGCGCTGTCGAGCAGCGGTACGGTCGGCACTGCCGCGCGTGCCCACGGGCGAGGGACGCTGCCCGGCACCAAGATGCCGCTGACCGTGATCCGCACCGTGCTGTTCCCGGACTGGTGGGGGCGGCCCAGCGGCTTCGAAACGAACAGCCTGATAACCGAGCTGGCACCGGGCGTGGGAGTGCCGGTCAACTACAACGAGCGCACGTTCTACACGGGCGTCGTGGCGGTGCTGCTGGGCCTCGTCGGTGCGTGCGGCGGCGGTCGCTGGCGGCGCAAGGGGCCGTTCGTCGTGCTGGCCGCGCTCGGCCTCGCCGTTCCGCTGCACTTCCCCGGGCTGTGGCAGCTGATCACGCACCTTCCCGCGTTCGACAGGGTGCAGAATCAGCGCCTCCACTTCGTGTGGGCGATGGGGCTGTCGGTGCTGGCCGCGTTCGGACTGCAGGCGCTGCTCGAGCGCCCGGCGGGGGACCGCTGGCGGCTCGGGATCGGCGTCGGCGCGCTGGCGCTCGGACTCGTCGCGCTGGTCGGAGCGGGGCCGGACGGGCATGCCGTCGGCGACACGGTCAGGCATTTCCTCACGGGCGACGACCCCGACTCGGGGAGCGTCGTCGCGCTCACGAGCGTCGTCTGGTACCTGCTGTTCGCGCTCGGCGTGGGCGCGGCGCTGCTCGCCGCGCATCGCTGGCCGCGGCGGCGCACCTGGATCGCGGCGGGGATCGTGCTGCTCGCCGCGCTCGACATGATGCACTTCGCGAACGACTACCAGCCGATGGCGCCGGCGTCGAAGTCGATTCCCCCGCGCACGGACGCGATCGCGTTCCTGCAACAGCACCGCGACGAGGGGCGCATATTCGGGTTCGGCTACGCGCTCGCGAACGACTGGCCGATCACGTACGGGCTGCGCGACATCCGCGGCTACGACCCGCCGCAGCCGTCGAGGCGCCTCGCGCGGCTGTGGAGGACGGTCGAACCGGGGCAGCTCGCGTGGGTCTCCTTCACGCTCGAAGGGATCTCCCCGCAGGCGCTGCAGCTGATGAACCTGCTGGGCGCGCGCTACGTGATCGCGCCGCCGGGCGCGAGACTGCGGGAAGGTGGAGGCGAAGGCCAGGGCGGCGGCCCCAGCGCGGGCGGCGAAGCGGCGCGCTCGCTGCATGTCGCCTATGACGGGATAGACGCGCGCGTGTTCTCCAATTCGCATGCGGCGCCGCGTGCGCTCGTGCCGCAGCGCGTGCGGCTCACGAGCGGGGAGGCGGAGACACAGGCGGTGCTGCTCGAAGCAGGCTTCGACCCGCGCCACGAAGCGATCGTCGAGCGCGGCGCCGAGGGGACGGATACGGTCGGCAGCGCCACGGGGGCGACGGGCCGCGTGGCGGTGACCGACCGCTCGAACGCCTCGGTGGCGATCCGCGCGCAGCTGTCGCGGCCGGGGCTGGTGGTCCTCAACGACAGCTTCGCGCCGGGCTGGAGGGTGCAGGTCGACGGGAGGGACGCCACGCCCGTGCGCGTGAACGACGTGATGCGAGGTGTCGCCGTCGGCGCGGGCGCGCACGCGGTGACGTGGACGTACCGCGTGCCCGGCCTGCGCGCAGGCACGGTCCTGTCGGCGCTCGCACTGCTGATCGCGGCCGCCCTCGCCGGCACGCTGCTCGTGCGCCGACGCGCCCGGCGCGGCCCCGCCCGCCGCCCCTTCGCGGCGAACCCATAGAATCTGTCGCCGCAGGGCGCGTAGCTCAGTGGGAGAGCGCTCGCTTCACACGCGAGAGGTCGGTGGTTCGAAACCACCCGCGCCCATTGGAAGTTCGGCCCCCTGCGCGAGGGTCGATTCGCGCGTAGTGCCCGATGGTGCCCGTTCGTGAGGCCTCGTTGCTGTGCGCGCTCACGCCACCCCGGCGGCCGTCCGGAGTCGATCGAAGCGCTCGTCGTCGGCGATACCGAACTCCACGCACAGCAGAACCTCCACGAGAAGACGAAGCTCATCGAGGATCTGCTCGTCTACTTGACGCTCGTCGTTTCCGTGGACGAGGCGGCTCCGGCGTCCGAAGTGCAGCCCGACGAGCTTCCAATCGGCGGGCTGTCCTCCGAGGGTGGCGGCCAGTCGCTTCTTCACCGGGGCGATGTTCGTGGTGTCCGGCATGGCGAGTGCCTCGATGACGAACCAGAGCTGCAGGTACTCGGTGACCGGCTCGTCAGCGTGGATCGCCGACCAGTACCAATCGCAGACAAGGCGAAGTCTCAGCTTGTCGGCTTTGGGGCGGGCAAGGTGGCGGGCGAGCAGCTCGTCGTTGAACCGCTGGATGGCGTCTGTTCCCACCGCCTCAACGTCGAAGCTCCACTCGTTGGCGAGACGCTCGGAGGCGAGGTTGCGGGACCAGTGGCCATCCGCGTGCAGCTCGCCTACCTCCTCGGTGAGCACAAGACCGAGTAGGCGTGGCCCGAACTTCAGTTCGAGGAGCGTCTTCAGCGATGCGAGATTCCGCCGGCCCTCTGCTCGGCGTGCATCCGGGGCTGCAGATTCGCAGACGAGGATCAGCTCAACGAAGAAGACGTTCTCGACCGTGTTCTCCCAGCCGTGGAACTCGAAGTTGAGCGGCGGGTCAGGCTCGTACCGGAAGCCTGAGTCCTCCTGCACAAGGCGTCCGCTCTCCGGCAGATACCACTCCCCGCGTCGACGGCCTCTGACTGCGGCGCCGAAATGAACCCCGCCGCGCTCGACGCTTCCGTGGGCGAAGCGGATGAGGAGATTGGGGAAGCGGATCTCGGCCGGGCCGAGGACGACTCGCAGGGTCTTGAAGACGACGCGATAGGCGGGCTGGCCGGCGCCGGGTGGATGCTTGTCATCGACGCGTTGCCATGCCGACATCTTGAACCTGTCGACTTCGCGCTCGGCCATTCCCGAATCATTAGCCGAGCGTCGGGATCTGCGTCGCATTAGCGGGCTCGGCGAGCGCCTCGGCGCCGTTTCCAGCCGGTGGCTATGCCCTGGTGCGCTCGGCGGGAATCGGCCAGCCGACAGTCGACGGTCCGTTGGCTGCGCTTGTGTCACAGGGGTCGACGGCCTGCGTCGCGCATAGACCGCAAACCAGTAGGATGCCGCGCCGTGAGCGTTCAGGGCGCCCCCACCAATGCGGAACCGAACCGCGAAGTGCTCGTATGGCATGACCGCGTACACGAGCAGCAAGACAGCGAGAGTTTGCACTTTTGGCGCCTGTCATTCTCGCCTTCATACGAGCGCGAGAAGATCTTCAAGCGGCTAGCGGAGTTCTACCACCGGGCCGGCATCAAGTCACATATCGCCTACGAGACGCTCGGCGACTATGACCTCTTGTTGCGGATGTGGGTACCGCGCAGGTTCGGTCCGGAGGATATAGAGCTTCAGCTGTTCCAAGCACTCCAAGAGTGCAAGCTCTGGAATATCAATTACCTCGTGTGCCATACCCATGTCCATTGGAGCAACCCGCTCGACAGAACCGTACAACCGAGCGACTGGCCGAGTCTTGGCGACCCGGTCGTTCGCGACGTGAACGAGTTCAACCGGCTCCAGGCGTCGGGCGATCCCCAGCCTCACACGGCCGAGATCGACGCCCTGCTTGCTAAAGGCGTGTTGCGAGCGATTCCCATCGATACGCGCGGAATCCGCTTCTTCATCGTGTTCGATCAGCCACGAGTGTCCTTCAATCCGCGAAATCGGCATGTTGCTGTCGCGCGTATCTCGGAGAAATGCACAGAGGTATTGGAAGACTGGGCTGCTCGCGATCTTGATGTCGGCAAGCCGCAGCTTTCAATATATGACGGGACAGGACCTATGAGCGGCGGCTTCTTGGTCATGGCACGAGCTCCTCACGGCTACTTCCACACGTTTGTCCATGACATCACGCTTGGTCTGCGAAGCGCCGGACTCGATGCTCTTTACGACATGCGGCCGTATACGCACGTCATGGCGGATGAGATGTTCTCTGAGTTCACAGAGGAGCGTTCGCTTTCGTCGCCCCTCGACGCGTCAGAACTCGACTTCGATGTCGAGGAAGATGAGTTGCTCGAGTTCAAGGCTACCTTCTCACTGAACTTCCGCAGGTTCATGGCGGTCGATCGGCAGGAGTCTGACGATGACATGATCGGGGCTGTCATTCGGACTGTCACCGGCTTCCTGAATGCGCCCGATGGCGGCACTCTGGTTATCGGCGTGCTTGAAGTACGCCGTGAGCTCAAGTCTGTCAAGGACAAAGCCGCGTACTTGCGGAAGCTCCAAGAGAGATTCGGCTACGAAGCGTTCTTCGCCGATGACGACATTCCATTCGATCTCCCCAACGCGGTGATAGGTGTCGAGGCTGAGGTCGGCGAAGGTCGGCTGTTTCCCGACCAGGACAAGTACCTGCAGCGTCTCTCTGAAGCATTGCGCACACAGATCAATCCGAACCCGTGGCCCTCGCTCACAGTTTCCCTCCCGACGGTAGACGGAAGGCACGTTTGCGTCATCAAGGCAACCCCTCCCGACGACGCCTGGTATTACGCGAAAAGCCCTAACGGGAAGTATGAGGAATTCTTCGTACGGGAAGCGACCTCAACGCGAGCTTATGTGGGCACGGAGGCGGATCGATACAAGCGGGCGCATCCGAGGAACACGGCATAGCCGATGAAGGTTCCGCTGCCTCTTCGGCCAGGCTTCGATCCTGCACCGCGGCTCAGTCTGCGCCAGACGATGATGCTCCAAGGAGTCATCCCAATCGTCCTAGTGGGCATGGCGCTGCCGATTGGCCTGGTGGCGTGCTTCCTAATCGTCCACGAAAAGCCGATCATGGGCGCCATCGACCATGGCGAACTCTTTCTCGTGGCTGCAAACGCGGCCTTTGGCGGATGCTTCGTCCTCGTCTTCTCCAGGCCGGACCAACTCGTGAACGCCATCATCGCGACATTTGTCACGATCATCGGTATTGTGGTGCCTTGCTACGCGCTTTGGGCTGGCTTGACCGTCCAAGTGCTCATGGAAAGGCCGCTGACGTCCGATTGGATAGTCATCGGAGGTAGCGGCTACGCTGTCATCGCGATGCTTGTGGCGCTTTCCTTTGTCTGGCTGTCCTACCGTCCCACCTCAACGCCTATCTAGTCATGTTCCTTGGTCTGATCATCTGTTTTGTCGCCATCGTGGCGGGTGCCGCGTCGGTTGCGACTGCAATCGCACTTGTTGGGCCGCGACGAGTCCCGGTACGCGATGTCCAGCACGACGGATCCATCCAGCTGCGACCGCCGATGGCCGTCGAGGACGATGTCGAGGAGCTTCGAGCGCTGGTCATGCAGCTGCGAGCCGAGCTTGCCGACGCGCGGCGACGAGAGCGAGGTCGGGATCGCGAGCTTTACGAGCGCCAGCGTCGGGCACGTCTAGAGGTGCTCGAAGGACGCGCCACGGTGGCCAGCGGCAGCTCTCGCCACCGGTTCGTTGCGTCCTAGCTGATCTGAGACGGGTCGGTTCTCCGACCTACTCCACGGGCTACGACCACTAAGCGGCCCGTATCAGCCAGCAGCCCGCGCGCCACTCCGTGGATTCGGCTGCTCCGATCGATATCCCCACTTCTCTCCCTCCACGAGCGCTCTCAGCCGGTCGCGCTCGTCGCCGTCGCGTCGCATCGCGTGCGTGTAGACGCGCAGGGTGAACTTCGGGTCGGCGTGGCCGAGCTGCGCCATGACGTAGGCCGGGTCCTCGCCGCGCGCGATCAGCACGGAGGCGAAGGTGTGGCGCAGCTTGTGCGCCGTCACGCCTTGCGGGAGCGGTGCCAGCTCGCGCTCGGCGAGCAGCTCGTCAGCGCGCTTCACCACCGGCGCAATCACCCGCTGGCGGACGTTGTCCTTCGAGCGCGGCTTGCCGGTTGCCGTGGTGAACACTGGATCGTCGGCGCCGGCGCGCACACGCTCCGCGCGGTACGCGAGCAGCTCGTCACGCAACACCGGGAGCAGGTCGACGTCGCGCATGCCCGCGTCCGTCTTCGCTCGCCCGACTGTCAGCCGACCCGCTGCGAGGTCGACGTCACGCCATCGCAGCGCGCACGCCTCGCTCACGCGCAGGCCGGCGAACACGAGCGTCGCCACGAGCGCCCGCCGACCGCGCGTGCGCGCGACGTTGGCCGCGTCCAGCTCGCGCGCCGCGTCGAGCATGGCCGCGATCTGCTCGGCCGAGTCAAGGTGGACCGGCCGCGGCTTCGCCGCCTTGAGGCGCCGACGCTTCCCGCTCGCGGGGTTCCGGGGGATCAGCTCGTACTCGACCGCGACCTCGAGAATCTGCGCCAGCCGGGTCAGCGTCGCGTTGATGTACGTCGCGCTCAGCTTGCCCTCGCGCACCTTCTGCTGCCGGTAGCGATCGACCTCGCGCACGGTGATCTCCGTGAGCCGGTGGCGGGCGAAGAACGGCAGCAGGTGGAGCGTCAGCTCCGACTCGTAGGCGGCGATCGTGTTCGGGCGCAGCTCGTGACGCTTCGCCGCCCACCACTCCGATGCGAACTCGTGAAAGGTCGGATCGACGGCCGCTTGAATCACCGGCTCGGGCTCGGGCGTCGCCGGTCGCCAGATGCCCCGCCGGACGTCCGCAAGCACGTTCTGCAGCTCCGTCTCGGCGCGCCGGTGATCCCATCCCTCGGCGTCCGTGCCGAGGGTCAGGTACTAACGTCTCCCGTAGGCGCGGAAGCGGAGCGCGAACACGCGGCCCGCTCGCGTGCGCTTCTCCACGATCTGCCCCGTCGCGGGCCGCGGCATCAGGACGCCTCCGCGGCGTTGCGCTCGTACATGCCGACGACGATCGACAGTGCGAGGTCGAGGCCGATCACGACGCGCAGGAGCGTGTTGAACGTCGGGTTCGTCTCGCCTCGCTCAAGCGCCCCCACGTAGTTGCGGTGGAGCCCCGCTCGGAAACCGAGCTCCTCTTGCGACAGCCCTCGTCGGGCGCGCCCCTCGCGGATGGCTCTACCGAGCCAGCGCCGCTCCTGGGCGTGATCGGAGCGGGTAGCCTGCTGTCCGTCCATCGGGTACCTCCGGTGGGCCGGGCCGGGGGCGTTCGCAGCGCCGCCCGGCCACTCTTTGGTCGGAAATGCTGTATCGAATTCGATACAGCATATGCATGACGTCGACACCGGCTCCGCGTGTCCGTGGAGCGCCGTAGGGTTCCCGGAGACATGGCAGACCGTCGCCACGGCCCGCGTCACCACGAGGGCAGCGCAGACCCGCATCCGCTCGCGCGATGGCGCCTCGTCCGCGGCATGACGCAGGAGCAGCTCGCGGAGCGCGCGGACGTTGGCCGCGTGACGATCGCGCGCATCGAGCAGGGTGCTGAGCCACGAGTAGGAACCGCGCTTCGCCTCGCCGCCGCACTGGCGGTGAAGGTGGAGGACGTGTGGACCGTCGACGGCGCGACGTCGCGTGCGCTCGCGGCTGCCGAGCGGAAGCGCGGCGGTACCTCGTAGAGCGGAGTCGCTCGCGCTCGCAAGTTCGTCGGCGAGCGAAGCGAGGTCCGGTTTCGTCCGGTTAGGTCCGGTTTCCATGAGGTGACTACGCCGCCTCATGGCACCCTCTCGATGCCTCGTATGGGCAGCAGGTGCGGCTCAGTGCCCGAACGAGCCCGTCGCTGGCGCGTCACGGACCCCGTTGGCATCGGCGATCGAGCCACCGGTGACCTCTCGTTGGACTGGCGAGCGTTCCACGCTGCGCGCGCTCGATCCAGGTCGAAACGGAGGCGCGGGCGCTGCCCTTCGCCGATCCGCTCGACTCCAAGCTCGGCGGCGTGCTCGTAGACGAACGAGCGACTGACGGCCAGCTCGCGCGCGACCGTGGCGGCGTCTACGAGAGGGGTCGCCGGCGCCGGTGTCGTGGTGGTCGGCGTCGCTGCGAGCAGGTCGGCGAGACCCTCCGCGAGCAACTCCAATACGCGCGCTGCGATGCGCTGCGCCATCAGCTCCTCGCTCGGCGATGCGAGAGGGCTCACGGTCGCTCTTGGATCACGAAGGCCGCTGGCAGGCGGCTTTCGTGCCGCGTGGAGGCGTATCGCTGCCTTCGCTGGGGAGCAGATCAGACGGCTCGACGCCGAGGACAGCGGCGAGACGCTCGGCCACCGCCGGCCGCATCATCCGGCGCCCATGCGCGAGCGCCGAGAGGACGGAGTGATGCAGACCGGCCTCGGCTGCGACCTCGCGTGCCGTCATCCTACGAGCCCGGCAGCGAGCGAGCTGCACCATCAAGAACTCGTTCGCCCGCGTGGTTGGTGTTGCAGCCATCGTCGGCGACTATCGGACGGCTTCCCATGACTGCCAACAAATCCGCAACGCGCTGCGGATTCATCGCGATCCGAATAGCCCGAGGGGCGGCGCACAGCGCCGTCTATCCGTCTAGCTTCTGCTCTGTCATGGGGAGAGCAGAGAGGGCGATCGCGCGACGGCAGAGCGAAGAGGCGCGGCGAGAGCTGGAGGCCGCGGCGGCCGAGCGCGATCGCGTGCGGCGAAATCGAGCCAGCTTGGTTGCCGAAGTGGAAGCACTCGTACCGGCCGCACTCGCTTCTTTGGAGGCAGCCGACTGGCGGGGTGGAGAGCTGTTGACGGTCCACGGCAAGTGGCGGCGGAAGACGATCGCCGCCTACCCGATGGGCAGCTACCAGTACGCCGGTCGGTGGGACAGCGGCCCCAGGCAGAGGAACACCCGGACGATCTACCTATTGTCGAACGGCCAGTGGGTCTACGCCACCGAGGACTGGGCAGAGGACGGAGCAATGAGCTTTGCGGCGGTCGCCGAGTGGCTCACACGGGGCGACCTGTCAGACGAACGGCTCGCCAGCGAGCCATTCCCCGGGATTCTTCGAAGCCTCAAGGCTCTAGCGGGGGCTGGCCACTGATCACAGCAGCTCGCGCAGCTCGTCGCGGCTGATGCCGGCGGTCTTGAGGATGCTGAGGAGCAGACCAGGCTTGACGTCGCGGTTGTGGACCGGGACGGCGATGGCGTCGCGTCGCTCCGGGTGGACGAGGTAGTGGTGGCTGCCGCGGGTGCGGCGGTGTTGCCAGCCTTTGGCTTCGAGGACGCGGATCAGCCGTTGCGGCTTGATCGCGGGGAGCTTGTCGCTCACGCAGCTTCGACGGCGACGCGCTCGCGGCGGACGGTCGGGACCGGCCAGCCCTCCTCGCGCATGACCTCGAGGTAGCCCTCGATTGCGTCGCGGGCCATGTCGAGCGCCTCCTCGACGGTCTCGCCTTGGGTGGCGATGCTCGGGAGGTCGGGCACGAAGACGCTGTAGCCGCCTTCGGCCTCGGGGACCAGCACCACGTCGTACTCGCGTCGCTCCATGCTCATCAGCTTACGTCAGGCCTCGCGGAGGTCAACCACATCTGAATGGGCAGTACTGCCCGGATCGAGCCGGATCCGCCCCGATCCGACCGCATCGCCGTACTCGCGTCGAACGCGAGCATCGCCCCGGAGGGACGGGCGATTCGGCCGCTTCGCCTCCCGCACGCCCAGCCTCTTCACACGCGAGAGGTCGGTGGTTCGAAACCACCCGCGCCCATGGATTCCGGCAATGCGACCAGCGCGACGCCAGCTGCCGCGGACGTGGTCAGGCGTCGGGCCCGATGAGTCGCTCGGGCGTGCCGATGCGGCGCAGAAACGCGGCCTCGGTGGGATGACGCGGTCTGTCGCGTCTGATCGGGCCGAGGCGCGCGAGGATCTCCTCGGTTTGCGCGCGGCGGCGGGGCGCGTCGCGGCGCCACTCCTCGTAGTTGATGGTCAGCGGCTTCATTGCTGCTTTTGAGAGTACTCGGCACGCAGCGCCGCACGGGCGAGTTCGTGCAGTTCGTCGCTGGCTGGTGGCTCGCTGCGCGATGAGAGCTCGCGCGCGAGTCTGCGCATGGCGTCCACGATGACGGTGAGTCGGCGTCCGGGTGCGCGAGCGTCAAGGTCGGCTTGTTCGTCGTCCGTCAGCTCGGCGAGCAGGACGAGCGCTTGCTGGGCGACGAGCTGATGCCCGGTCGCCTGGAACTCGTCGAGCCGGTCGAGCAGGATGTCGACGCGAGACAGCACGCGCGCGGTACGGCCGGACGGCAGTTCGATCACGGCGACCTGTGCGCCGGCGTCCAGGTCGGCGCTCGGCGCTTCCAGCAGCACCTCGGTGCCCGGCAGCTCCCAATGCCGGCCGTCGCTGCTTCGCGCGAAGCCGAGCTGGGCGAGAATGTTGGCGAGTTGCTCCGGAATGGCCATGACCACGTCGATGTCGTACGTGGCGAAGGCGTCGCTCTCGGTCCAGAAGTAGACGGCCATCCCACCAACGACCGTGGGACGGATCCCGAGCGGTGCGGCCGCCTCCTCGATCACAGCCACGACCTCCAGCGTCCGCTGGGCCACCTCATCGATCTCGGCTGCGCGATGGAGATCGGCTCGCAGACGGGCCAGCGATGGACTGCTCTCACTCACGGCACGAACCTACTGGCGTCCCCGGCGGGCAGCTCTCCGGCCCTGGTCAGGCCTCCCAGGCGGGAATCGCGGTCCTATGGGCAGTACTGCCCGGATCGAGCCATATCCGTCCCGATCCGACCGCATCGCCGCGCCCCACCACCCTCGCGTCGAACGCGAGGATCGCCCGGAACGACGGGCGATCCGCCCGCTCGGGCGCCGCAGCGCGTCCGGCGGCTGACGCGTGCTCAGCCCCGCCCCATCGTCACGCGCACGAGGTTCCCGTCCGCAAGCGCGCGCTGCTCGACGAGGTCGCACAGCTGGTTGACGAGCCACAGGCCGTAGCGGCCGACCTGGCCGGGCTCGGGCAGGATGCGGCCGGCGAGCGGGTCGGCGAGCCGCCCGGCGTCCGTCACCTGGCAGACGAGCGCGCGCTCGGTTTCCCAGATCAGCAACGTTCCCGCGCCGCCGCCGTGGCGGATGCTGTTGGTCGCCAGCTCGTTGACCGCCAGCACGAGGTCGTCGCGCCGCTGCTCGCTCAATCCCGCGCGCTCCGCCCGCCGTGCGACGACGGCGCGCAGCGCAAGCAGGCCGGCAGGCATCACCGCGATCGTCTGCGCGTCCGCCGGCGGCTCCGGCAGCGGCGCGCGACATGGCTCCGCTGCCACGGCCAGACCGTGGAATGCCGCGCTGCGTCGTACCCAGCCGCCGGCGTCGGAGACGAACGGATGCGTGCAGTGCGCTCGTGCGATCGCCGACGGATCGAGCGCGCTCACGTCGTACGGACACAGCAGACGGAAGTCGACCGCGTTCGCGAACGCGAGGTTGACCAGCGACTCGTGGCGATCGCACTCGAGCCGCTCCTCCGCGGAGCGCTCGGCCTGCAGCGGCTCGGCGATCCCTCGCATCGCCTGCCCGGAGCCGCCGGCCTCGCGCAGGAAGCGGGTCCACATAGGAATCATGCGCGCCGGGTTCGTCCCGACGTCGCGCAGGTCGGTGAAGCGCACGCGCTCTGCGTCCGCCCCGAGCGCGTCGCGCAGCAGCGCGATCTTGCGTGCGCTGACGATGACCGACGCGGGCTCGTCGCGCTCCCACCCGTCGCGCAGGAAGCGCAGCGCGCCGGCGAGGAACTCGGCGTCGCCGGCGTACAACATCGCCTCGTGGTGGAAGCCGCTCGCGACCGGCTCCGCGGGGCCGTGGGCCGGGGCGGGCGCGTGCAGCCGCACGGCGTGGTCGATGTCGATGATCGTGCTCGGCATGGCTGATCGATGCCTGCTCGAGAAGCGCGGCGAGTCCCCGTTGCTGCGCTTGGAGCCTTCGTGCCGGTGCGCTCGCGTCTGCTGCTCTCTCTGCGTCATCTGTCGATACCCCGCCATCCGCCGGCGCATGCGAGCGGCGCCGCGCCAACTCAGTCGTCCAGCTTGTCCCGCTTCGGGCCCTCCCAGTCGACCGCCTCCGGGTCCTGCGAGGGGTGTGGTTCGCTCGTGCTCCTGCTGCCCGTCTGCGGATGCGGCTCCTCTCCGAACGGCATCCCGTCGGGATCGGGCGGGTCGCGCGGGTCCTCGCGCTTGTCGTACGGATCGGGCCACTCGGTCGGATCCGGGTCGCGCGCCGGATTGTTCAGCGCGTGGTGCGGGTCGCGTCGCTCGTCCTCGCGTTGCTCATCCATGTCCCAAGCGCTACCCGGGGCGGGCGGCAGGAAACGCTGCGACGTCAGCCAGCCGCGGTTTGGCCCCCGTCGATCGGCGGTAGCTGCACCGCCAGGACCTGCTCGCGCGCTTCGACGCCGGCGGCGACGCTTCGCGGCCGAAGTACGGCCAGATCACCGTCTGCTGGGCGGAGTCGGAGGAGCAGCTCGGCAGATCGATCGCGTGCGGGCCCGACCCGCAGGTCCACCTCGACTTCATCCGCAGCTTCGTCGACGCCGGCTACGACCGCGTCTTCCTGCACCACGTCGGCCCCGACCAGGAGTGCTTCTTCCGCTTCGCCGAGCGCGAGCCGCTGCCGCAGATGGTCGCGCTCACGGCTTCAGCACGACCTTGATCGCGCCGTCCTGCTTCTTCTGGAAGACCTCGTACATGTGCGGGGCCTCCTCCAGCGGGACCTTGTGCGTCGCGAGCCCCTCGACGTCGAGCGGGTCGTCCTCGCCGGTCAGCAGCGGCAGGATCTCGTCGACGTATCTCTTCACGTTCGCCTGGCCCATCCGCAGCTGGATCTGCTTGTCGAACAGGTCCATCATCGGCATGGGGTCGACCATGCCGCCGTAGACGCCGCTCAGCGAGATCGTGCCGCCGCGCCGGACCGCGTCGATCGCGTTGTAGAGGACCGACAGGCGATCGATCCCGCCCTTCTCGATCAGCGGCGCGGCGACGCGGTCGGGCAGGTAGCCGGCGAGCGTCTGGGCGAGCTTGCCGAACGGCGCGCCGTGCGCCTCCATCCCGACCGCGTCGATCACGGAGTCGGGCCCGCGGCCGTCGGTCTTCTCACGCAGCAGGTCGGCGACGCCGTCGCGCGCGGCGACCTCGATCGTGTCGATGCCGTGGTCCTGCGCCATTCTGAGGCGCTCGGGCACGAGGTCGATCCCGATCACCTGTCTCGCGCCGAGGTGCTTGGCGATCCGCGCCGACATCTGGCCGATCGGACCGAGGCCGAAGACGGCGACGGCGCCGTCTCTCGGAACGGCCGCGTAGTCGACCGCCTGCCACGCGGTCGGCAGCACGTCGGAGAGGTAGAGGAAGCGCTCGTCGGGCGGTCCGTCGGGCACCTTGACCGGACCGAAGTGCGCCTGCGGCACGCGCAGCAGCTCGGCCTGGCCGCCGGGCACCTCGCCGTAGAGCTTCGTGTAGCCGAACAGCGCGGCGCCCTTGTGCTGCTCGCGCACCTGCGTGGTCTCGCACTGCGAGAAGAGGCCGCGGTCGCACATCCAGCAGTGCCCGCACGAGATGTTGAAGGGGATCACGACGCGGTCGCCCGGTCTGATGTGGGTGACCTCGGAGCCGACCGCCTCGACGATCCCCATCGGCTCGTGGCCGAGGATGTCGCCCTCGCCGATGAACGGTGCGAGCACCTCGTAGAGGTGCAGGTCGGAGCCGCAGATCGCGGTCGAGGTGATTCTCACGATCGCGTCCGTGGGCTCCTGGATCGTCGGGTCGGGGACGGTGTCGACGCGCACGTCGCGTCTGCCGTGGAACGTGACCGCCTTCATCGTCGGGGCTCCTCTCGCGGGGTTCGTGCCTGCTCCTCTGCGTCCCCGCGATGGGCGTTCGCGAAGCGTGCTGGTTCGCGCGCCGACCACCACGGGTACTTCGCCCGAGGACCGCATGGAAAGGAGAAGCGACATGGATGGTGTTCAGGACGAGATTCGGCTGCGCGTCGAGGACGACGAGTTCTCCGAGGACGAGGTCGAGCTCGACGACGAGGACCTCGAGCTCGACGAGGACGACGTCGACTACGACCCCGCCGAGGACCCGGACAGCGGGCCGCCGGCGAGCGGCGACGGGCCATGAGCGGCGCGCCGCGATCCGATGCGCCGGCGCCTGTGCGCGTCACGCCCTACAAGGACGGCCCCTACCTGCTGCGCGGGCCGTTCGAGCTGCTCGACCAGGACGGCAACGCGATCGAGACGAACCGCCGCACGATCGCTCTGTGCCGCTGCGGTCGCTCGCAGACGCGGCCTTTCTGTGACGGCACGCACAAGCTGATCGGCTTCGCCGCACCGAGCGAGGCGGAGGGGCCGCGCTGACGGGATGGCGCCGCCGTCGAACGGCGCCGCCCCGGCTGCCTATATTAGCCTGATGGTGATGGTGGAAACTCCACCTTCGTGAACTATCCCTATGGCGCTTCGCAGTTCCGCTGTCACACCGAAGCATTCGCCGCCGGTCGGTATCGATCCGCCGATCGACGCGTTCAGCATCGCTCCGCCGGTGATGCCGTATTCCACCCTCATCGGGTTGGAGCTGGTGCTCCTCAATAGGCACGTGATGCCCCCAAATTCACGTATGGCCCATGCCGCGCCGATCACGGTCGTCGCCAGCCTCGTTATGTTGGGTAGGGTGCCGGTGAACGACGCATATCGAGTGTGCCATGGCAACGTCGCGCTTAGCACGGTGGCTGCCCCGCTGCTGCAGGCTCCGAGCCTGGCTCTGTTGATATAGCCGATTAGCGCGCTGCTCGTCTTCGCGATCGTCCTTGCATGGAACGACCCTTCGAGCGTAAGCGAGCATGTCGCATTGCCCGCGAGCCCGTTGAATTCTATGCTGGTGAAGTTTGCGCGCACGGTCTGGCTGGATACTTCAAAGCTCCTGCCGAATGCGATCGCCGGGAACACGGCGACGATGACGGCAGTGCTGGTCAGTGCACGCAGAACGTTGAAGCGGTGCACGGCGGGCCCCCTTGTCCGTGGTCTGCACGGACCCCTGTAATCCCTGTGCAGAACCGCCATCGTAGGCAGTCAAAACACCAGTGTCAAGTGCGCTACGCCGCTAATTAGCAGACGGTGATGCGCCTAAAATAGTAGCCAGGCCTGTTTCCAACGACAGTCACTTTGGTGCTCCCTGGGTCTCCGGTCAGCAGGCGAGCAGCGAGCTCTCGCCGCGCTTCCACGCGTCGAGGATGCAGCGGCCGCAGCGGCCCTCGACCTCCAGCAGCGCGGCGGCGCCCCAGAGGATGTCGTCGGCCAGCTGCGGCTCGGCGCGCGCGAGGCCGCCGGCGAGATCCCATGCCGCCACCTGCTCGTGGACCGCGTCCGCCTCGACGTGCTCGTCGAAGAAGTCGGTCGCGTCGTCGCCGAAGCCGAGCCGCCGCAGGCCGTTGCCGTAACGGCGGTTCGGCAGCGACGACGTCATCTCGAACGCGGCGAGGTGACCGACGATCGCGCCGCGCAGGCGACGGTGCAGGCCGAGCAGCGACATCAGGTTCACCGTCGCGAGCGTGCTGCCCGGCAGCCGCTCGAGGTAGGCGCCGTAGCGCGGGTCGAGGCCGATCGCCGCCATCGCCTTCGCGAACAGCGTCGCGTGGACGCGCTCGGGGCGGCCGCCGCCGTACTCGTCCGCCTGCACCTCCACGAGCGCGGCCTTCGGCGGACCGCTCAGGCGCGGGATCGCCCACGAGTGCGGGTCCGCCTCCTTGAGCTGGTAGGCGGAGCGGTGGACGAACAGCTCGCGCAGCTGCTCGGCCGTCACGTGCGCCTCGACGTAGCGCGCCAGCGATCCGCCCTCGTCCTCGGCGACGAGCCGCTGAAGTGCGGCGCCGACGCCGGCGGGGTCGACGGCGGCAGGCTCGGGCACGACCGCGCGCAGCGCCGCTTCGAAAGCGCGCTCCAGCACCGCCCGGAACGCGAGCAGGCCCGGCTCCCACTCCCACGCGTCGTCGACGCCCTCGAGCTGGCCGTAGTGCAGCTCGTAACAGAGGTAGAGCGCGAGCTGGGCGTCGTCGTCGGCCAGCAGCTCCGGCGTCGGCTCGACCGCCGGCAGCTCGACCGGCATCCCGACCGGGCCGCGCAGCACTTCCAGCAGGATCCCGGTGACCGGCCCGCGCATCCGCGGCAGCGGCGTATGCCGCGGTGCGGCGGGCGTCGGGGCGAAGGGGGAGATGGAGCGGGCGCTCACGGCTCGCGGCGTACCCGGCTCGCGGCGGTTCCAAGCAACGCGGCCGCCGGCGCCGGCAGCGGATCGCCGTAGCGCTCGGCCATCCACGCGGCGAGCCCGCGGACGCCTCGCTCCGCCGCGACGGCGCGCTGCGCGATCGCGCCGTTGCGTTCCACCAGCGCGCGGGCGTGCGGCAGCAGCGCGCCCGCGCCAAGCCGCTCCGCGACGGGCGCCAAGCGCTCGAGCAGCGCGCCCAGCCGCGCGCGCGTCGCCAGCCGCTCGCCGCTGTCGAGGTCGGCCAGCTCGCCGTCGAGTCCGTGGCGCAGCGCGTTGAAGCGGTTCTCCTCGATCCGCCAGCCGGGCGCGATCGGCAGCTGCTCGCCGGCGTCGTAGCGCTCCGCCAGCCAGGCGACGAGCGCCTGCGCGACGACGACCACGCCGGCCGCATCGGCGAGCGTCGTCTGCGCGTCGGGCACGCGCAGCTCCAACGTGCCCCACGCGGGGTGCGGGCGCAGCTCCCACCACCACAGCTGCGCCTCGGCGACCGCTCCCGCGGCGGCGCCCCACGCCAGCTCCGCGGCGACGCGCTCCCAGCTCCCCAGCGCCGGCGGCACGCCCTGGCGCGGCAGCAGGCCGCACAGCAGCGGCCGTGCCGAGGCCAGTTCGCTGTCGCGGCCGCCGTAGTAGGCGCCGTTGGCCGCGAGCGCCGCCAGCGCGGGCAGGAACGAGCGCAGCGCGTCGTGGACCGCAAGCGTGCGCTCCGCGCCGCCGACGGCGACGTGCACCTGCAGGCTCGCGACGAGCTGGCGCCGCGCGATCGGTCCGTAGGTCGCGTGGATGCGCTCGTAGCGTTCGCCGTCGTTCAACGTGCCGGACGTCGCCGCGAACGGATGCACGCCGGCGGCGGCGGGTCGTGCGAGCCCCTCGCACGCGGCGAGCAGGTCGGCGCGCGCGGCGGCCAGCTGCGCGAGCGCGTCGCCGGCGGAGCGCGTCGGCGCGGTCGCGATCTCGACCTGGGCGGACGGCAGCTCCCGGCAGAAACGCGCGTCGCCGGCCAGCCGCTCCAGCACGTCCTCCGCACGTGGCGCGAGGTCGAGCGTCACCGGGTCGAGCAGCATGACCTCCTCCTCGAGCCCGACCGTGAACGGCTCCACGGCGTCGAAGACGGCGCGCAGCTCGGTCGCGGACGGCGGTGCTTGGAGTCGGCTCGAAGCGGGCATGGCGGGCTCCGTGCGCATCATCACCCTGCCCGGTGTCTTCCAACCACACAGCGACGCGCGGCTGCTGGCGGCCGTCATGCGCGAGCGCGGACTGGCGGTCGGCGCGCGCGTGCTGGAGCTGTTCGTCGGCAGCGGGGCGGTCGCGATCGCGGCGGCGCGGGAGGGTGCGCGCGAGGTGACCGTCGTCGACGTCTCGCGCCGCGCGCTGCTGACGAGTGTGATCAACGCACGGCGCAACGGCGTGCGCCTGCGGACGCGCCGCGGCGACCTGTTCGCGCCGGTCGCCGGCGAGCGCTTCGACCTGATCCTCGCGAATCCGCCGTACGTGCCGAGTCCGACGGAGAAGCTGCCGCGCAGCGGCGCCGCGCGTGCGTGGGAGGGCGGCGGCGACGGGCGCGCGCTGCTCGACCGGCTGTGCGACGAGGCGCCGGTCCATCTCGCGCCCGGCGGGACGCTGCTGCTCGTGCAGTCCTCGATCTGCGGCGAGCGCGCGACGCTCGCGCGGCTGGAGGCCGCCGGCCTGCACGCCGAGCGGCTCGCCGCCGAGCGCGGCCCGCTCGGGCCGCTGATGCGCGAGCGCGCGCCATTGCTGGAGGAGCGCGGCCTGCTCGCGCCGGGCCGGCGCGAGGAGGAGCTGCTCGTGCTTGCCGGACGTGCCGGCCGGGTAGCGGTGCGAGCGCACGCAGAGAGATCCCCCGAGGAGGTCCCGTCATGGCAGAGCTGACGAAGCTGGAGAGCAAGCTGGCCGAGGTGCTCGGCCTCGCGATGGCGGCGCAGGGCGCCACGAGAAGAGTCGCGTCGATGCTCGACGGTCAGGACGACGAGCTGAAGGCCGAGCTGGAGCGGATGCACGCGGAGGCGCGCGAGACGGAGGAGCGCTGCACGCAGGTCGCGGGCGAGCGCGACGGCAGAAAGACGGCGATCCTCGACTCCGCGCGCGAGACGCGCAGAGAGGCCGAGGAGATGATGAGCACTTACCTGGAGGGCGAGGACGATCCGCTCGACGGGTTCGAGTTCCTGACGATGGCGGAGGCCGGCGAGGTCGGCCACTGGGCGATCGTCGAGAAGCTCAACGAGCAGGCGAGGGACGCGTCGATCGGCCAGCTCGTCGAGTGGGCGCTGCCCGTTCAGCAGCGTCACTACGAGACGGTGCTCGCCGGCTCCGTGAAGCTCGCGGGCGCCGAGGATCCGCACGAGATCGAGTCGTAGGTCGGTGCTCGGCGCCGTCCCTCAGCGCAGGTCGTCGAGGCAGCTGCCCGCCTCGACGACCTGCGCGCGCATGTTGCGCGCCATCATCCGCAGCGCCGCGTCGCCCAGCTCGACGTCGATCGGCGCGACCGCGTCGCGCACGACGCAGACGTCGTAATGGCGCACGTAGGCGTCGAGCGCGCTGTAGAGGATGCACTGCTCGGTCACCTGGCCGGTGAGGATCACGGTGTCGCGCTCGCGCTGTCTGAGCAGGTGGTCGAGCGCGGTGCCGTAGAAGACGCTGTGACGGATCTTCTGCAGGAAGGGGAGGTCGTCAGGCGGGACGAGCGGCTCGATCAGCTCAGGCCGGCGGCCGTCGAGCGCGCGTCTGGCGAGATCGTGGCGCGTGGCGGTGAAGTCGCCCATGTTGTCGTTGACGTAGATCACGTCGACCTCCGTCCCCGACGTCGCGCGGGCGATCAGGCCGGCGAGCGGCTCGACGATCGCCGCGGCGTGCTCCGCAAGCGCATCCGCGTCCTCGTGGTCGTAGGTGTTGAGCATGTCGACGACGAGCAGCGCGGCGGATGGCATGGCCGGAGCCATACCCGCGCGCGTGCCACCGCGAGCGCGCGGGTACACGAGCCTGCGTGACGGTCACCGACACGCGCGTGCAGGACCTGCCGCCGTTCGCCGGGCATTCGCCCGAGCGCGAGCGGCCGCTCGGCTGGTACGCGCTGCTGATCTCGCTCTACGTGGGCGGGTTCGGCGCGTTCGCGACGTGGTTCCGGCGCTCCGGACGGCAGCTGCCGGAGCGGATCGACGGGCGCGACTTCGTGCTGCTCGCCGTCGCTGCGCACAAGGGATCGCGGCTGCTCGGAAAGGCGCGCATCTTGAGCGCCGTGCGAGCGCCGTTCACGCGCTATCAGGAGGACGGCGGGCCGGACGAGGTCGAGGAGGCCGCGCGGGGACGCGGCCTGCGGCGCGTGATCGGCGAGCTGATCGTCTGCCCGTACTGCCTCTCGATGTGGTTCGCGACGCTGTTCACCGCCGGCCTGCTCGTCGCCCCGCGCGCGACCCGCTGGATCGCCTCCGTGCTCGCGACCGTGTTCGCGTCCGACGTCCTGCAGATCGCCTACCGCAAGGCCGAGGACGCGCTCTGACGCGCCGGTTCGCGCTCGCGCACCCGAGCACTGCATGTCTGCGACCCCTATGGGGTCGGAAAGATGCAGTGGTCGCGGGTGGGGCGCCGCGAATCGGGTAACCGAACGCGCGTGGGACGACTCGACGGACAGCGCGCGCTGGTGACCGGCGCGAGCAGCGGGATCGGCGCGGCGACCGCGCAGCTGCTGGCCCGCGAGGGCGCCGACGTGGCCCTCGTCGCACGCGGCGAGACGGGCCTGCTGCGCGTCGCGGCGCGCGTGCAGGAGGAGGGTCGGCAGGCGCTGGTCTTCCAGGCCGACGTCGCCGATCGTGCCGCGCTGGAGGCCTCGATCGCGGAGGCGGTCCGCCAGCTCGGCGGGCTCGACGTCGTCGTGGTCGCCGCTGCGGCGGGCGCGTTCGGCCGCTTCGACGAGATCCCGCCGGAGGACTTCGACCGCTGCGTGCGCGTCACGCTCGGCGGCGCGGTCGACACGATCCGCGCCGTGCTGCCCGAGTTGGAGCGCACGGCGGGCCGGCTGGTCGTCGTCGGCTCGGCGGTGGACGAGATCGAGCTGCCGCTGCTGTCCCCGTATGTCGCCGCCAAGAACGGCCTGCACGGCTTCCTCAACAGCCTGCGCGCCGACCTGCGCTCGCGCGGCTCGACGGTCGTCTGCGAGGTGCGGCCCGGCGCGGTCGACACGCCCTTCTGGCTGCACCTCACGCATCGCGCCGGGCTCGTGCCGCCGGCGATCCCGCCGCTCACGACCTATACGGCGGAGTCGGTCGCGCGCGTGGTCGTCGCGTGCGCGATCGCGCCGCGCCGCTCGGTCACGGTCGGCGGCTCGACGCTGCTGCTGTCGCTCGCGGAGCGCTACGCGCGTCCGCTGGTGGAGCGGGCGTTCGGGCTTGCGAGTCGTCTCGCCCGCGCCCGCGCGCATCCCGACGACACCCCGCGCGGGCTGTGGGAGCCCTCGGGCGACGGCGCGCTCGACGGCCACCTGCACGGCCGTCCGAGCCTGCTCGCGGCGCTGCAGCTGCGCGGCGCGCGCCCGCGCGGCGGGGTGGGGGAGTCGTGAGCGGCCGGCTCGCATGCATCAGCCCGGCGCGTGCGCATCGCGCCACGCGCAGGCTCCTGCGCGGCAGGTCGCCCCGCCGCCCCGCCGTCGAGGCGCTCGACGCGGTGGCGGTCGCGCTCGGGCGCGGGATCGTCGCCGGCGTCGCGGCGACCGCCGCGATGACGGCCGCCTCCACCGCCGAGATGAAGCTGCGCGGACGCGAGCCGAGCGCGGCTCCGGCCGAGGTCGCCGGAAGACTGCTCGGCGTCAAGCCGCGCAAGCGAGCGGGCGGCCGCTTCGCGACCGTCGCGCACGCCGTCGCCGGCGTCTCGCTCGGCACCGCGCGCGGGCTGCTCGACGTCGCCGGCGTCCGCGGCCGCGCGGCGCCCGCCGCCTTCTTCGCGATCGCCTGGCTGCCCGATCTCGTCGTCGTGCCGGCAGCCGGCGCGGCGCCTCCGCCATGGCGATGGGGCGCGAAGGAGCTCGCCATCAGCGCCGCGCATCACGCGGCCTACGCAGCCGCCGGCGAGACGACCTACCGCGCGCTCGCGAGCGGCGCCTGACGCACCGCGCGGCCCGGCGCGCCCAGCCGCCACGCATGCAGCGCCGCGCGCGCCGCGTTGAAGCCGGCCGCGCCGTGCACGCCGCCGCCCGGATGCGCGGAGGCGCCCGCGAGCCACAGCCCGCGCAAGGGCGTCGCCGGTCGCGCCAGCCCCGGCAGCGGGCGGAAGACGACCTGCTGGTGCACCTGCGCGGTGCCCTGGTTCACGGCTCCCCCGAGCAGGTTGCGGTTCGCCGCCTGCAGCGTCGGCGGCGTGAAGACGTGCCGTCTGCGGATCAGCGCTCCGAAGCCGGGCGCCCGCCGCTCGATCTCCGCCTCGACGCGCGCCGCGAACAACTCGGTCTCGCGCGCGTCCCACGCGCCGGTCAGGCCGTCGGGCCCGGCGTCGCCGCGCACGCGCTGCGGCACGTGCGTATAGGCCCACGCGACCTCGCGCCCCTCCGGCATGCGCGTCGGATCGACCGGCGCGTACTGCCCCATCACGAGGAACGGCTGGTCGGGGATCACCCCGCGCGAGAGCTGCGCGGTCGTGCGCGTGAGCGCGTCGATCCCGTCGGCGACGTGCAGCGTCCCGGCGCGCCGCGCCTCCTGCGCGATCCACGGGATCGGACCGTCGAGCGACCAGTCGACCTTCACCGTCCCGTTGTCGAGCTGGAAGCGGTCGAGGTCCTCGACGAAGTCGCGCGGGAGGTGCTGGTCGCCGACCAGCTCGTGGAACAGCGTCGGCGCGATCGTGCTCGCGAGCACGCCGCGCGGCGCCGAGACCTCCGACCCGTCGCGCAGCCGCACGCCGACGGCGCGGCCGCCGCGCACGATCACGCGCTCGACCGTCGCGTCGCACGCGAGCTCGCCGCCGTGCGAACGCAGCCGCGCCACCAGCGCGTCGATCAGCCGTCCGGCTCCGCCCTCCGGCACGGGGAAGCCGTGCTCCTGCCCGAGCCCGCACAGCACCCAGCCGAACAGCCCGCCGCCGGCCGAGTCGGGCGTCAGGTCGGCGTGCAGCGCGTTGCCGGAGAGGAGCCAGGCGGCGCCCTCGCCGCGGAAGCGCTCCTCCGCGAGCCGCCGCACCGGCAGCAGCGCGAAGCGCGTGAAGCGCAGCAGCCCTCTCGGCCCGAGCGCCGCGGCCAAGCGCGCGCTCCCGCGCAGCGGCGGGAACGGCCGCAGCAGCGCGTCCATGAACGGGCTCCCGGCCTGCTCCCAGGTGCCGTAGAAGGCGTGCCAGCGCTCGCCGTCGCCGGGCGCGAAGCGCTCCAGCGAGGCGGCCGTCTCGTCGGCGTCGAGCGACAGCACCGCGCAGCGCCCGTCGTCCTGCGGGTGCGCGACCGGCAGCGGCGCGCGGCGCCAGCGCACGCCGTAGCGCTCCAGCTCCATCGCATCCAGCGCCGGCGACGCCGCCGCCAGCGGATAGAACGCGCTGAACAGGTCGCTCGTGAAGCCCGGCTCCGTGAGCTCGCCGCTCTTGACGGCGCCGCCGGCCACCGCCTGCTCCTCCAGCACGAGCACGCGCCAGCCGCGCTCGGCGAGCACGTTGGCGGCCACGAGTCCGTTGTGGCCCGCTCCGATCACGACTGCGTCGACGTCCGAGCGCACCTCCAGTCCGGTACCCCGCGCGAACGCGCCGCAAGCCGTTTTCGCCGCCCCGTCCCCCGGGTAGCCCGACGCGCATGGCGACGAACGAGCGCTTCATGCCGGTTCCGCCCGATGCCGTCTGGGATGCGCTTTCCGACGCGTACGGCTACGGCTACTGGGTCGTCGGCTCGAGCGAGATCCGCGACGTCGACGAGCACTGGCCGGCGCCCGGCTCGCGCTTCCATCACACGGTCGGCATCCGTCCGCTGCGCGTGAGCGACCACACCGAGTCGCTCGAGGCCCGGCGCCCGAGCCTGCTGCGCATGCGAGCGAAGGCGCGCCCGGTCGGCACCGCCCAGGTGACGATGACGATGGAGCCGCTCGACGGCGGCACGCGCGTGCGCATGACCGAGAATCCCGACGGCCTCACCGGCTGGCTGAGCCTCAACCCGCTCGTCCAGCTGCTCGTGAAGGGCCGCAACGCCGAGTCGCTGATGCGGCTGGAGGAGCTCGCGCTCAGAGCGGCGGGGCGGTCGGCCTCGTGAGCGCGGCGCGCAGCCCCGGCACCGGCGGCGACGGGGGCCCCGCCTCCGCTGGCCACGTGGCCAGCTCCGGCACCCCCGACGCCAAGCGGACCTCGGTCTGGGTCGACACCGCCCCCGACCCGCCGCTGCATCCGCAGCTCGACGGCGACGTGCGCTGCGACGTGGCGGTCGTCGGCGGCGGCATCGTCGGCATCACGACCGCGCTGCTGCTCGCCGAGGCGGGCGCGAGCGTCGTGCTGTTGGAGGCCGGCCGGCTGGCCGGCGGCACGAGCGGCTACACGACCGCGAAGGTCTCCTCCCAGCACGGCCTGATCTACGACGCGCTGCGCTCCAAGCACGGCGCCGAGACGGCCCGCCGCTACGGCGAGGCGAACGAGGCGGCGCTCGCGTGGATCGCCGCGCGCGTGCAGAGAGACGGGATCGACTGCGACTTCCGGCGGCAGGCGTCGTATGCGTACGTGACGAGCGAAAGCGACGCCGCGCAGGTCGAGCGCGAGGCGGAGGCCGCGGTCGAGGCGGGCCTGCCCGCCGATCTCGTAGAAGAGACGCCGCTGCCGTTTCCGGTCGCGGCGGCCGTCCGCTTCGACCAGCAGGCCGAGTTCCATCCGCGCAAGTACCTGTTCGCGCTCGCGCAGCGGCTCGCCGCGATCGACGGCGCGCGCATCTTCGAGCGCTCGCACGCGGCCGAGGTCGGCAGGCATCAGGGCCGTCAGGTCGCGAAGGGGCCGGGCGGCCGCGTGCTCGCCGAGCGCGTCGTGATCGCGACGCACTACCCGTTCCTCGACCGCTCGCTCGCGTTCGCGCGGCTGCACCCGACGCGCTCCTACGCGATCGCCTGCCGCATCGCGGGCGCGGCGCCTGAGGGGATGCACATCTCCGGCGACAGTCCGACGCGCTCGATCCGCGCGATTCCGCTGGGCGACGACGAGGAGCTGCTGCTCGTCGGCGGCGAGGGCCACAAGACCGGCACCGAGTCCGACACGGCGCTGCGCTACGAGCGGCTCGAGGCGTTCGCGCGCGAGCACTGGGACGTGCAGTCCGTCGAGCACCGCTGGTCGGCGCAGGATCCGACCACGCTCGACCTGCTGCCGTACGTCGGCTCGATCCTGCCGGGCGGCGACGCCGTCCTGATGGCGACCGGCTTCGCGAAGTGGGGCATGACGAACGGGACGGCGGCGGCGCTGCTGCTCGCCGACCTGTGCCTCGGGCGCGACGCGATGTGGAAGGACCTGTTCGACCCGTGGCGCCTCACGCTGCGCCAGTCGGTGCCGAGACTCGTGAAGGAGAACGCGCAGGTCGGGGCCCGCTTCGTCGGCGACCGCCTGCGCCGCGCCGACCCGCGCCCGATCGAGAACCTCAGACGCGGCGAGGGCGCGATCGTCGAGCACGACGGCGAGCGCATCGCCGCCGCCCGCGACGACGACGGCGTGCTCCACGCCGTCTCGGCCCGCTGCACCCACCTCGGCTGCCTCGTGCAGTGGAACAACGCCGAGCGCAGCTGGGACTGCCCCTGCCACGGCTCGCGCTTCGGCCTCGACGGCACGGTGCTCGAGGGCCCGGCCGTCCACCGGCTGGAGCGCAAGCCGCTGACAGAGTGAATTCAACCTATATTAGGGTGACGATCGTTCCCAGCCCGCCTGACCTGCCGCCGAACGTCAGTCTTAGAGATCCGAACGGCGTGCACGTCGTCGCGATCGACGACGACGGCGAAGGCGTCGCTTCGTTGAGGCCGCCCCCGACGGCGCGATTGATCGTGAGTATGAGCGGCGCCGCCGCGGTGCTCGTCCCTAGGCAGGTGAAGCTCGGTTCCCTGATCTGGATCGCGAAGCCCACGATCCCCACGGAGACGGCGGTTATGTTCGGTAGCAGTCCGCTGAAGGAGCGATAGCGGACGTGCCACGGCAGCGTTTCGCTTAGCAGTCTCGTTTCGATCGGACAGCCCGTGATCGCCGCCCTGTGGACGAAGCCCACTAGCGCTTCGGAGACCTTTGCGAGCGATCTTGTGTGGAAGGAGGCTTCGAGCGTCAGCGGGCACCTCCACACCACGCCCGTTTCCAACCTGATTTCGAACGTCGTCCAGACCGCTCTCCACTGTTGTGCCGAGACCGAGAAGCTCCTGGCCGACGCGGTGCCGACGGCGGCGCAGAGCAGCGCCGCGGCTCCGAGCATCGCAAGCAGCGACTTGCAGCGGTTCATTTCACCCTCCCCCGTTGGTGGTGACGATCGCCCCCCGCGCGTCCCTCTGCGCGATTGGCGTGGCGGAGATGTTACTCCGGTTTCTAGAGTTGATCGCACGGCAGCCCGCGGCGGTTGTCCGCTCACCCGGACGGGTATCGAGTGGCGTGCTCCCTGTCATCGCCGACGCCGCGCGCGGGATCTCGCTTGGCGGCGCGATCCCCGCCGCGCTGCTGCTCGTCGCGCTCGCGGCGGTCGGCGCGGTCGGCGCGCTCTCGCACGAGGAGGAGCGCCACTTCTCGGCGAGCCTCGTCTACCTCGCGATGGGCGCGCTCGGCGCGCTGCTCGTGCGCCCGCTCGGGATCGACCCGTTCCGTCTGCTGACCGGCCACGACACGGTCGAGATCCTCACCGACGTGGCGATCGCCGTCGCCGTCTTCGCGACCGGCCTGCGGCTGCGGCGCGCGCCGCCGCGGCGCTGGCGCACGCTGGCGCTGCTGCTGCTCGTGACGATGCCGCTGACCGCTGCCGCGATCGCCGCCTACGCGTCGCTGACGATGGGCCTGCCGGTCGCGGCCGCGATCGTGCTGGGTGCGGCGCTCGCGCCGACCGACCCGGTGCTCGCCGGCGACATCGGGCTCGGCCCGCCCGGGACCTCCGAGCACCAGCCGCGCGCCCGCGCCGTGCTGACCGCCGAGGCGGGCGCGAACGACGGCGCCGCGATGCCGCTGCTGGTGCTCGGGCTGGCGCTCACGACCCACCACGCCGCGCTCGGCACGCTCGGCTCCTGGCTCGCGAGCGACGTGCTCTACGCCGTCGTCGTCGCCGGCGCGTGGGGCGTCGCCGCCGGCTGGAGCTTCGCGGCCGCCTTCCATGCGATGCGGCGGCGCGATCTGCTCGACAAGGGCTACGAGGCGTGGGCGGCCGTGGCCGCCGCGCTGCTGCTGTTCGCCGGCGGGGAGCTGCTCGGCGCGTACGGCTTCGTCGCCGCGTTCGTCGGCGGGCTGGCGTTCCGCCGCCACGAGTACGAGAGCGACGCGAACCGCAAGTTCCACGACGGCGCCGAACAGGCGGAGACCGTGCTCGAGCTCGCGGTGCTGCTGCTGCTCGGCAGTGCGCTGACGACCTCGGGATTGTCCGAGCCCGGGCTCGCCGGGTGGCTGCTCGCGCCGCTGCTGCTGTTCGTGATCCGTCCGCTCACCGCGCTGCTCGCGCTCGTCGGCTCGGGGATCGCGCTCGGCGAGCGCCTCTATGTGGCGTGGTTCGGCGTGAAGGGCGTCGCCGCCTTGAACTATGCCGTCGTTGCGGCGGCGAGCGGCCTGCTCGGCGCGGACGCGCCCGCGGTCCTGTGGACGGCGATCGCGTGCGTGATCGTCTCGATCGCGGTCCACGGCATCAGCGCCACCGCCGTCACGCGGCGGCTGCTGCCCGACTGACCTCGGACCGTTTGGCGCGCTCGCACTCAGGGCAGGCCATCTGGACAAGCTGCGCCAGGGAGGCGCCCGGACGGAGGCGGGGGTCTCCAGCGGCAACTGCGGCCCCCGTCGCCGGTCCACCGCCTACAGCTGCTCCGGCACCCGCTCGTCGGCGACGATTCCCAGCCGTGTGACCAGCGTGAAGAAGGCGGCCGCGTAGGGCGAGTGATCGGTGCGGGCGCGCAGCGCCTCCCAGTCGACCTGCTCGCGCACGGCGCGCGAGATCTGCAGCAGCCACGACAGGTCGAGCTGGTGCTCGTCGAGCGACAGCAGCTTCGTCGCGAGCACGTCCTCGAGCGCCATCACCGGCACGCGCAGTGCGCTGAGGTTGCGCTCGACCGCGCGCGCCAGCACCTCGTCGGTGATCGGCAGCCCGCGCGGGCCGAAGATGAGGTCGATCAGCACGTCGTCGTGCCACGCCTTCACGAGCCACTCCTCCGGCGGGTGCTCGGTCTGCATCCCGGCTGCCGCGAGCGCGCGCAGGGCGCGCTCGGCGTCCTCCTCGCGCAGCATCAGATCGAGGTCGTTCGTGGGCTCCGGCCCGCCGTACGCCCACACGGCCATGCTGCCGCCGAGCATGAACGGGATCTCCGCTTCGCGCAGGACGGGGACGGCCGCGCGCAGCGCCGTCACGATCCCGTCGAAGTGCTCGTTCACGCCGCTTCCCATGTGCGGTGAGCCGTACCCGGCTCGGCCCGACGCTAGCCGCGGAGCGAAGCGGGGTAGGGCTGTCGTGGTGGACGACTCCGTCACAGCCGAGCGCGCGGCGGCGAACGGGCGCGCGCATGCGCACGACGTCGTGCGCGTCGCGGCGGCGGGAGACGTGCATTGCCGCGTGGACCATCGCGACGCGACATGCGAGAGCTTCGCGCGCCTGCGCGGCGAGGCCGACATCCTGCTGCTGGCCGGCGACCTCACGACCACGGGCGAGCCGGAGGAGGGCGTGGTCCTGGCCGACGCATGCCGCGACATCGGCATGCCCGTGTTCGCCGTGCTGGGCAACCACGACTGGCACGCGAACCGCCGCGACGAGCTGGTCGAGGCGATCGAGTCGAGCGGCTGCGTCACCGTGCTCGACCGCGACTGGCGCACGTGCGAGGCGCTGGGGGTCGAGGTCGGCGTCGTCGGCGTGAAGGGCTTCGTGGGCGGCTTCCCCGGCTCGCACCTGCCCGACTTCGGCGAGCCGCTGCTGCGCGAGGTGTACGCCGAGACCTCGCGCGACGTCGAGGCGCTCGACCGCGGCCTGCGCGAGATCGCGCTGTGCCCGATCCGCATCGTGCTGCTGCACTACGCCCCGACCGATGCGACGCTCGTCGGCGAGGCGCCGGGGATCCAGGCGTTCCTCGGCACCGACCGCCTCGCCCCGCCGATCGCCGAGCACGAGCCGACGCTCGTCTTGCACGGCCACGCCCACGCCGGAACGTTCGCCGCCTCGATCGGCACCGTCCCCGTCCGCAACGTCTCGATCCACGTGCTCGGCCGCGACTTCCACGTCTTCGAGCTGCCGGACCACGCGGCGGCGGCGATTCACTGAGGCGGCGGCGCACGCGAGATCGCTTCTGAACAACGTTAATTTGCCGAAGCCGTTCCGCATGTAAGCAGGACAGCGGCCGCCGCCCCGTGGGGTTAGAGTGCAGACGAGGCGTGGTAAGCAAGCGGCATGCCACCCACGGCCCGCGCGATCGCGGCGGCAGGGCAGGGCCCGGCCGCGCCGGTCCCCGTCAGACCCACCCTCCCGCGCCTGCGCAGCGCCGCGCAGACGTGCAGGGCGTGCGAGCTGTGGGCGGGGGCGACGCAGGCGGTGCTCGGGGAAGGGCCGACGCCGGCGGAGGCGATGCTCGTCGGCGAGCAGCCGGGCGACAGAGAGGACTTCGAGGGGTCGCCGTTCGTCGGCCCGGCGGGGCGGATGCTCGACAGAGGCCTCGCCGAGGCCGGCATCGACCCCGGGCGCGTCTACGTCACGAACGTCGTCAAGCACTTTCGCTACAGAGCGAGAGGCAAGCGCCGCATCCACCAGAAGCCCGACGCGGTCCATGTGACGGCCTGCCGTCCGTGGCTCGACGCGGAGCTCGCGCTCGTCAAGCCGCGCGTGCTCGTGTGCTTGGGCGCGACGGCCGCGCAGGCGCTCGTCGGACGGCACGTCAAGGTGACGCAGGATCGCGGCCGGCCGCTCGCCTCACCCCTGGCCCAGCACGTGCTCGCGACCGTCCATCCCTCCTCGCTGCTGCGCGTGCCCGACGAGGCCGCCCGTCACGCCGCGTACGCGGCGTTCGTGGCCGACCTCGTCGCGGTCGCGAGACTGCTGGCCTGAACGACCTATATTAGGGTCAGCCTGATCGCCGTTCCGGCCGGTGAGGTGACGGTGCCCGAGGTGCCCCCGAACGTGCCCGGCGCGCACGTGACTTCCGTCGCGGGGAGCGTGCCTTCGAGTTCGACCCCGCCGAGCGTGCTGCCTGCTTCTCGGTTGAACCTCATCCCCAGCGGTCTTTCCGCGGTGCTTCTGTATAGGCAGGTGGCCCCGAACGCTTCGGTGATGCTGATCCTGAAGCCGATGACGTTCACTATTATCCTCGCTATGTTCGGTAGCGCGCTGGTGAATAGCGAATATTGAATGTGCCATGGGAACGCTTCGGTTAGCGTTCTCGAGCTCCAGCCTTCGTTGCATCCGCCTCCGGTCGCGGCATTCACGGTCCCGACTAGGGTCCCGATGACCTTGACGAGCGTTCTCGAGTGAAAGCTGCCTTCGATGGTGAGTCGGCAGGATATCCCCGTGAGCACTTCCGTCGAAAATCTCATGCTGCTCCACTTGGCTCTGAAGCTGGTGCCGCTGAGCGACAGCCTGTTCGCGGACGCGCTGCCCGTCAACCCGCCGAGCACTGCGATCGCGCCGACGAGCGCCACGAAAGTCCGGCCATGCCGTGCCATGTTCTACCCCCTGTTCGCGATGTGCGACGGCCGCCCGAGGGTATGTCACCGGACTTTGGAGAGTCAATAGCGGTCGGACCGCGGCCGTTTGTCGCGGTGCGCCCCGGGTAGCCGTCTCCGTACGCGTACAACGACGGAAGGAGTCGAGCGATGGCACAGGCGATCAAAGACGTCATGACGCGCGACCCGGTCTGCGTCGACCCGCACGACAGCGCGGCCGACGCGGCGAGGAGAATGCGCGACGTCGACAGCGGCGCGATCCTCGTCGCCGAGGGCGGCCACCTCAAGGGCCTGCTCACCGACCGCGACATCGTCGTGCGCGCGATCGCGGAAGGGCGCGACCCGTCGCAGGTCGAGGTGCAGGAGATCTGCAGCTCCGACATACAGGCGCTGCGGCCCGACGACGACGTCGACCGCGCCGTGAGACTGATGCGCGAGCGGCACATCCGCCGCATCCCCGTCGTCGAGGACGACGACCATCCCGTCGGCATCGTCTCGATCGGCGACCTCGCGCTCGCGCGCGACGAGACCTCGGCGCTCGCCGACATCAGCGGCGCGCCGGCGAACCAATAGCGATGCCCGCGACCCTCGAGGTTCCCAACCCGTCTCCGCCCGAGGCCCCGACCGGGCCTCCGGGCGGCCCGGAGATCCCCGGCGACCCGACGCCGCCGGAGCAGCCGGCCGAGACCCCGCCGGCGCCGGAGGTGCCGGACCCGGAGCCGCCCGTCGAGCCGGAGCCGGGCGAGCCGGACGTCCCCTCGCCCGACCCGACCGGGCCGGAGATCCCCGACGACCCGCAGCCGCCGGAGCCCGCCGCGGAGCCGCCGGCGGCGAGCCGCGTGCGCGCCGAGTCGACGCCCAAGCAGTCCGACCAATTGCCCGAGGAAGGCCCCGCCGAGCAGGTCCCCGACGACGTCGACGGCGCCGACGAGGGCGCCGCGCGCGAGGCCTCGCAAGAGCGGGCGCGCGAGCACGCGCACGACCCGCCCGACGCCGCCGACGAGGAGGTCGGCGGCGGCTGACGCTCACGCCGCCAGCGCCTCGACCTCCTCGATGCCGGGCGCGTCCTCGTCGCCGGCGATCAGGTCGAGCACGGCGCGGCGCACGCGCTCGCTCACGTTCTGCTCGGGCACCGGCTCGTCCTCCTCGACCTGCTCGTGCTCGGCGGCGAGCGCGGCGGCGACGGTGAGCCCCTCTTCGAAGCGGTCGACGATGCGCGGGTCGATGTAGGACCCGCGCGCGACCGCCGGCGTGTTGCCGAGGAACGTCGCGACCTCGTCGACCGCCGCCTTGACGAGGCGTCTGCGCGAGGTGCGCGAGCCCGCATCCTGGACGCGCACCGCCAACGCCACCGCGCACAGCGCCGTCGCATGCCAGGTGCGGAAGTCCTTCGCGCTGAAGTCGCCGCCCGCCGCCTCCTTCAGGTAGGCGTTGACGTCGTCGGCCTTCACGTCGACCCAGCCTCTGCGGGGTGGGCGGGGCCCGGTTTGCCGCCACGCCAGCAGCTCCTCACCGCCGCCGCGCCGGCGCTTCAGCGCGACGATCACCGGCCGCACGTCCGCGTCGCTCACGCGCTGCACGCGCCGCACGCCGTGCTTGGCGGGAAAGTCGAACAGCAGCCCGTCGCGCTCCACGCGCACGTGCGCCTTGCGCAGCGTCGTCAGCCCGTACGTCTCGTTCTGCGCCGCGTAGTCCTCGCCGCCGATGCGGAACAGGCCGACGTCGAGCAGCCGCACCGCGGATGCCAGCACGCGCGTCTTGCCGAGCCCGCCGGCCCCGTCGTCCACGTCGGCCAGATCCCGCGCGACGCGCCGCCGCAGCGCCGGCAGCGCGCGGGCGAAGGCGACCATCGCGTCGAACTTGGCCTGGTCGCGCCGTCTGCGCCATGCGTCGTGATAGCGGTACTGCTTGCGGCCGGCCGCGTCGATGCCGGTGGCCTGGATGTGCCCGTGCGGGTCGGTGCAGATCCACACGTCTCTCCACGCGGGCGGGATCGCGAGCGCGCGAATGCGGTCGATCGTCGCCTCGTCCTCGATTCGCGTGCCGGCGGCGTCGACGTACGCGAAGCCGCGGCCGCGCCGCAGGCGGGCGATCCCAGGTCCGGAGCAGTCGACGCGGCGCGTGCGCGGCACGCGGTCCTAGGTGGTCGATTCGCGCGAGAGCATGGGATCGACCATCAAGTTCCCGCTACGGCCGCCTCGTACGCGTCGGCCGGCACGCCCGTGAAGCGCAGCGCCACGATTGCGATGTCGTCGCGCTGGGCTCCCTCGCGGAACGCGTTGAGCGCGCCGCCGAGCGCCGCCACCAGCGCGTCCGGCGCGGTCGTCTCCGCATCGATGAGCGCCGTGCGCAGGCGCTCGACACCGAAGCGCTCGGTCCGTCCCACCGTGTCGAGCACCCCGTCGGTGTAGAGCACCAGCACGTCGTCCGGCTGCAGCGCGATCTCCGTGCCGCTCCACGCGCTGTCGTCGAACGCGCCGGCCATCGGACCGACGCAGCCGACCTCTTGGAGCTGCCCGTCGCGCAGCAGCAGCGGGCGGGGATGGCCGCAATTGGCGATCGTCACGAGCGCCGCGCCGCCCGCGCGCGCGACGCGGATGTGGGCGCAGACGGTCGTGCACAGCGACAGCTGCGGCAGGTCGCGCAGCGTCGCGTTGAGCTGCTGCACCGCGCGCACCGGGTCGCGCGTCAGCTGGGCGGCGCTGCGCAGCGTGTAGCGCGCGAGCGCGGTCAGCGCCGCCGCCTCGGCGCCGTGCCCGGCGACGTCGCCCATCACGAGCATCCAGCCGTCCGCCGTCGCGAAGGCGTCGTAGAAGTCGCCGCCGACCTCGTTGAAGGCGCCGGCGGCGTCGTAGTGCGAGGCGATCGTGAAGCCGGCCGGCGCGAACAGCTCGGGCGGGCGCAGGCCGCGCTGCAGCGTCGCCGCGATCGCCGCGCGCTCGGTGTACGCCCGCGCGTTCAGCACGGCCATGCCGGCGCGGCGGCCGAGCTCCTGCGCCAGCTCGACGTCCGCCGCGTCGAACGAGCGCCCGGGCGTCGCGCGGGCGAGGATCAGCGTGCCGAGCTTCTGACCGCCCGCCGCGAGCGGCACGACCACGACGGACGCCATCCCGAGCTCGCGCAGCATCTCGAAGTGCTGCTCGTCCTCGGCATAGGCGCGCAGCTCCTCGTCGTCCACGCGGGCGCGCACGAACGTCGGCTCGCCGCCCATCACCGCCGCGATCCCGTCGCGGCGCGCCAGCGACACCGGGTAGCGGGCGCGCATCCGTCTCGCCAGCGCGACCTTGCTCGGGTCGCTGTGCACGAGCGCGACGAGCTGGGCGAACCCGCTCGCGTCCGGCACGTCGACGCCGCACCAGTCGGCGAAGCCGGGCACGGCGACGCCCGCGATGCGCTGCAGCGTGCTCTCGTAGTCGAGCGAGGAGGCGAGCGCCTCGCTCGCCTCGGCGAGCAGCCGCTGCGCGAGCTCGGTGCGCTTGACCTGCGTGACGTCCTCGATCACGTTCACGACGCCGGTCACCTCGCCGTCGGCAGCGCGGATCGCCGTCGTCTTGTTCAACAGCCAGCGCTCCTCGCCGGTCGCCTTCACGACGTTGCGCACGAGCATCGGCGCCGGGTTCGGCT